>Ga0123355_10021522_pt1 | contig 10321 bp, 5 predicted proteins | sample TergutEmb28metaG_3_FD_89872 | JGI IMG/M metagenome (GOLD analysis project Ga0123355, IMG submission 89872) | Embiratermes neotenicus P1 segment gut microbial communities from Petit-Saut dam, French Guiana - Emb289 P1 | ecosystem: Host-associated > Arthropoda: Insects > Digestive system > Gut ... | reverse complement strand
TTATGTAATTTTCTCCATTCCCCTGTTACCTCGTCCCTCTTAGACCCAAATACTCTCCTCAACACCCTGTTCTCAAACACCCTCAGCCTACGTTCCTCCCTCAATGTCAGTGACCAAGTTTCACACCCATACAGGACAATGGGCAGGATTATAGTTCTATATAGCTTGATCTTTACTATATTGTAAATTATATCAATTGAGTGCAGAACTGGGAAGTCATAATTATCCTTTGTTATGCCTCATCTCAGAAATGAAACAGTACATTGGGTGTATATATTGCAGGGCATGTGAAAAATTTAATGTCAGAAAATTCATGTCTTCTGGTATATAATGCCGTACGAATGGGCAAATGCTTCCTGAAGTTTCGAAGAAATGTCTGTAACCACTAACCCACTGGCACAGTGTCATACCCTAGAAGATGTGAATCCCCAAACACCACTGCAAGAGCATCAAATCTTGCAATTTATACAGTATAATCCTCGTCAAACACTGTCCCAAATACATTTTTCTCAGAATGAGTCCTTTCTAAGGCTTATTCTGGTTTTTCTCAGTACCTCCAGGCAAATGACAGGTAGTACTCCAATTAGGGCATGGACAGTGCCTACTCAGCCCTCTCCAGTTCGTCTTTTGTCAGTCAGCCTAACATTAGTGCTACACATCAGAGTTATAATGGTATTACGGAGTCCTAAGAGTTCACAGCAACAACAAAAATAACATCTACTACTACTACTGATGATGATGATGATGATGAGATAATGATAATAAAAATAATGGCTATTTTCCATATTCCTTGATTGTGGGAAAACAAATTCAAGGAACTACAGGCAAATGACGCCTTCCCATGTCAAATTAGCAGCTGAAACACATCCAGCAGAAGGTAAATATGCTTATGATGATGCTGGTGATGATAAATACCAAGGACTATGATGAGACACAACAAATTACAAAGAATGCATCTGTAAAAATCTGATTCAAGATGGAAATTCTGTTGACTTCTTTCAGCACCACCACACAGTTACTGGGATAATTCTTCATTTCACTCTTAAACTACTATGTATGTAACAAGTAATGGCCTATGTTTTTCATTATGTCAGCAGGACAGCAACTAACCTCAATGTAATCTTCATAGAGCTGTGTATTTTTTACTGGAGTTGAATCATAAAACTGGTGAAGATAACTCCTCACTCCAAAGTAGATGGGGCAACTCCTGCCCTGCGCACCTCCGCATCCTGCACCACCCTCACTGTCTCCTTCTTCAGACCGCTGCTGCTGTTGCTCCTGGCTTGGCTGCTGTGCTTTGTGCTGCTCCTTTGGCTTTTCTTCATCCTGTTGCTCTGCCATTTGTTGTTTCTCCTGTCCTGCTTGTTCTTGTTGTTCTTCGCTGGACTTCTGATGTTGTTTGGCTTGTTGTTGCTCATGCTGCTGCAATTTTGGTTGCTTTTCATGTACCTGTTCTTGTTGTGGCTGCTTTACTTCTTGATATTTTTGTTGCTCTTCATATGATTTGTTATCTTTCCCCATCTGATCCTGTTCTTTTTGTCCTCTTTGCTTTCCCTGCTTCTGTGTTTGTTGAATCATCTCTTGTGTTTGTGGTTTCTGTTTAGTTTGTTCCTCTTGCAGGCCTTTTTCTATTTGTTGTTGCTGCTGTTTCCTGTGCTGTTTTTGATTTTGTTCTTCCTCATTCTGTGTGTGTTGCTGTTTTTGTATTTGTTCATGTAATTCTGCCTGCTCTTTCTCCTGTATTTGTTGTTGCAGGTGCATTTGTTTGTCTTGCAGAGACTGTTGTACTTTATGCTCTAATTGCTTAAGCTGCTTGTTTATAGCAGTCTCAGTTGATGATGAATTATCAGCTTTTTCTTTATTGCTTTCATGATTATGTGTATGTCCAGAATGCATAATTTCAGATCGCTGAATATTTTCTTCACATTTTGACCGTTCTGGGACTGTTTCCTGAAACACAGTGCATATTGGTCTTCCTACAGTTGTCAGATCATTAGTTTTATTACAGATATCTTGTAATTTATCCTTGTCATCAGGTAGTTTTGCTGGTAGGATCACTGTAGATATCAGAGTCTCACCACTTTTGCCTGTATGTTCTTCTTTAGACTTGACAGCCATTTCCTTGGATGTGCACATTTGTTTTTGCTGCATGCCATCTCTACCATTATCTACAAATTTTTGTGCTGATGATTCTGGAGCTTCCTTAATAAGACTTCTTGCTTTGTAACTTGAGTCTGATTGTTTTTTGTCACCCATCTGCTCCTTTTGTTGTCCTATGTTTTCATATTCATTTCTTCCTTCCCTCTTATCGCTCCAGTCTTGTGCATTGTTTTCATTCTTTGCTTTATTGTCAGTTTCATTTTTCACTTTCTCAATTGTCTTCTCTTCATGCTGTTGTTTCCCAGCAGCTGTTTCACTTTGAACTAACAGCTGTGTTGTCGCTCCACAAGCACCCATTTCCTGTGTTTTGTCCCTACTCTTCTTCTCCTGACTAACATTTTTCATTTCTGTCTCTCCTTCACCCCCATCTGTAGCCGATGATTTTTCTGGTTTTTTTGTATTGTCATGTGTTGTCTGGCTACCTTCTTTGCTTTCTAAAAGTACATTCACACATCCTTGAACAATATTTATTGTTTGCACTAGATTCTTGTCTGTAGAAACTGTTCTGTCTTCAGTTCTGCTCCCATTTTTCATATCTGTGTTTCCTGTGGGTAGCTCCTCTTTCTTCACTTCTTTAACCATTTCCTCATTCTTTATTTCTTTATTAATATTATCAAATGATCTGAGATTTTCTTTCACATGCCCTGAACTATATATTTGCACAGTTTTTTCTATGATATGTTGGACATGTGCTTTCCCCACTCCTTCCACCACAGGCTGTTTCACAGTTACAGATGCCTTATTTATTTTCTCATCCTGCTCTTCGTTCGGTAATTCCATAGACGATGTCTCCTGGTTGCTGGACTGATCACATATGGTCTCTCCATTTGCAAGTTTGATTTCATGACATGCTTCTGAGTGTTTCTGTGATGTGCATTTATTTGTCACTGTATCTTGCATATTTACACAAGTTGTCTGGTCCTGGGTTTTCACGTGCAGGTTTCCTTCTTCAGGTGGAAAAATTTCAATAGTGGACCTCTTCAAGTCTTCAATATTTTTATTCATCATCTCTTGAACCTCAATCTCTTGTGCCTTATTACTAGCCACTTTTAATATTTCTCTACTCTTCTGACCTCCATTACCCTTTCCATTTACATTATTACATACTTTTTCCTCTTTAACCTCTTGCATGTCTTTGTACTTGCATGCTCCTGTATTGTCTTCAATTGCGGATGTTTCTTCTGTTTCAGTCTGGTCTTCTTTTCCTTCTTTGTCCTTGTTCATCCCTGCTTTGCCTTCATCCTCTTTCTGAGCACCATCAGTTCTTTTCATCATTCTGTCATCCATTTCATGTGCAGGGTGTTCTTTTTCCTCATCTTCCCAATTTGCAGGTTTTTCAATATGTTTTTCCTCCCCATCATCATCCTTTATGTGTGTGGTCTCTAATCCTTCTTCACCATCTACTGCCCTTTCCTCGTGTGATTTTTCTTCACTAGTCTCATTTTCTTTCCTTTCATTCTCATTTAATTTCTTGTCTTCATCCATCTTCTTCAGTACATCACTGCATTTTGCTCTTCATAACAACCAGCTATTATCCACGTGTGACTGTACGCAGGACTTCTTGTTTCCATTCTGAAATGTAAAAGCAATCAGTGTTTACACGCTGTTTCATACATAAACGTGTACATGTGTACAAACACGTGTAACATGCACAGATCCAAGTACACATGTACACAAATACTGATGACATGTCTTAAGGAATTTCTGTTTGTATCTGTGCCCAGCTGAAATAAACACACCAGCCTACGGTGACCTTCCACTTAAGAGGGGATCTAAATTTTTATGCCTATCATTAACAATATGTGTTTCTCTCAATCAGAATAGAAACCAGGCTGGACAACCTGGAGATCACGGTTCAGTTCCCAGGATGGGCAGATACCATGTTCTCCACAATGTCCAGATCAGCTCTAGGAACTACCCAGTATTTGCCAGGGTCTCTTTCCCTGGTGTCAGAGCAATCTAGTGATTCAGCTGACCACTCTTCTCCAGCTAGTGCCGAGGTTAAGAACGTGGGCAACTGTACCTCCACTTCTGCATATATAATCTTTTCAGAAGTAACGACAGTTGTATATGTTAGAAACGTCAAATGTATCTCCACAACAATGTGCAGTTGTAACTATGTGATAGGCATGTTTGTGGGAGATAATTTCCTTGGGCACTGAAAAGTGTCAGTTTAACCATTATGATGCAATGTTACAGCCCACCATCTGACATAATGAAATTTATTGTCTGACAATATGTTGTTATTCATCAGCTGCATGTTTTGGAGGCCATCATCTGGCTTTATTTAAAAATAAACAAATGTAGTAAGAAATGTAAATGCTATATGCATAGTCTTACAGCTTTACTTCGCGGTAGCATAAAATGTTTTGCTATCATGTGTGCTGCACCAAATATTATAAGGTTTCCTTTGAAATTGGAACTAAAGATTTAAATGTCTGGTTAAAATAATACAATTGTTCTTCGGGGTTATTTAAGACGATTGTGAAATGTTTGGTTTTCTGTTGACGTAACAGCTATAAGTATTTTAACTTTAGAACCTCGTTATGTTCCGTCACATATTTGGGTAAGTAGCAGAATATCCCTGAACGTACAGTCCTGTTGTGTCGTGTTTTCTTGCTATATGCACTCGCGTAGACTTCGAACCATAACCTAACTAATTATAGCACCACGACAAGAACATTCAACTCCGCTGCGAAGGAGCATAATAAGTGGTGTTGGGGGGAGGGGGTCATGTTAAAAAGACCCCTGTTTGTAGCAGGTCTGAGTAATCGATATGAAACGAGATGCGAAGCTATAAAAACACACTGCGCATGCATTGGATAATCACGCGACGAAAACTTGCGGTAGTATCGGTTTGTTTTAAATTAAAAATTGTTGAAATACTTTTCTTTTTTATCATTGCGGGGTAAAATTATGTCTGCGTGGAACTGCGGCTCCTGGTGGGCCACATTATGTATTCCCCGGATGGTGGAGAAATGAATGTGGAGTGCTGGTGGAATAATCATTGACAAGGGAAAAACTGAAGGCGTCTGAAGGACTATGAATGCAGTGGTCTGACTCTGCCACGTCACAAGTTCTGGAAGGCTTTGACACCAAGCTTGGTCTCTCGAACTTGAAATACAGATGGGCTATGGACAGTCGAGGGGTCTGAAAATATCATAACTCCGCTCGGCATGGTCCTTCTTGGGAAGCTAATAGTTCCTCAGCTAGCCAAGTTATTCATAGCGATTTATGAAATCCCCAGGTTCATTATCGTGTCCATAACAACGAGTCACTTGTCCCTGTCATGGGCCAAATCAATCCAGTCCGTGCCTCCTATCACACTTCTTGGACATCCATTTTAATATTATCCTTCCATCTATGCCTAGGTGTTTTGAGTGGTATCTTTCGTTTATAGATTTACCCACCTAAAACCTGTATTCATTTTTCTCCTCACCGTACTTGCCATTTGCACATCCAACAATGGTTCAAGTGGATAACACTTCTTTTATTTATTTTATTTATTTGTTTTTCTTACATCCCATAGATCATATGGGGCAGCCCCATTTCGATATAGGAATAGTTAACAATCAATATTTACATAATATGTTGTTGACATGTTTATGCTAAAGTAAGCAAAGTCATAAAATTTGGTTAAAGCATATACACATATTGATTCCTATGAACTATAGCAACAAGTAACATGGTTCCAGACACCAATAAGCATGTTCGCAGGAAAAGGGAGAATGATATGCTCATTCCTAATCCAACACTTCATCGATGTTATTAGCTTACATGTGTTTGTCCCTTCCAAAATTAATACATCATATGTAGCTCCCGGTTGGTAGCCCAATTGTAGTATTCATCTATTGTGTAAAAGGAGCCATGCAAAAGGAATTTCTTTAGTTCCGTTTTAAATTGAGCATTATCATTGATCCCATCCTTTAATTTGGATGGCAAACTATTGAACAACTTGATGCCTGTATAATATACTCCTTTCTGGTATTTGGATAGTCTCAGCAGTGGCGGATGGAGGGAGTTTTTTTTGCCTTGTATTGATTGGGTGTCTATCTGAGTTAAAGGTGAAATCATTTAGGTTTTTGGATACATACATTACATACTTGCTTTTATTTGGCACGTGGCCGGTTTGGACCTCGGCCGGAACACCAAGTATCTCGGGATTTTGATTTTATGCGAACAAATAATTTTTAAATGAATGGTACAAATAAAAGGAAGTTTCATAAATAGTTGTTTTGGTTAAGTTGTTAAGTCCTATCAGTGGCAGCCATTGTGATTGCTCGCACCGGGCGTCGAATAAACAAGCCTAGCTACGACCCTGTGAAGCCCCGTGTTATGTAAATATCTCCACTTTCCATTCAGTCCTTCGTCTCGGGCGCTCCAATATTCCTCTCAGCGCGCTGTTCACAAACACGCCCGGTCTCTACCGTCTGGTAATTCTCAGCAAACTTTCACACCTCTTTTAAGCCTTCCACATTGACACTCACATTTCGATGCTGACACCGCACCAGGTTCAGCTTGTTCTATGCTAATAATGCATTTTCTCCCTCTAAGGACCAAGACTAGACTCAGTCATTTTAAAAGCCTTAGCTCGTATACCGTGCAGTAAGCACATTCCAGCTAAGCCATAAAATCAACACTTTAGTGTTATACAGTGAAATAATCGCAGTTTGTTCTGAGATCCATAAAAATCATACATATACAATGTGTGGGCAGAATGCAGGATTCTAGAATGGCCAGCTTTATCTTCATCGTGCCAGCTAGCACACTTCGCCTATCCTGACTGGAGGTTTTCCCGTGCTTTTTCCTCAGTTGTAAGGTAAATGCCAGGGTGAAACCCGCAAACACGGGGCACGGCCCGCACTCTTCCAAAATTTTTGTGTTGTTCTGTGTATTGTTTGTGTGTAAATGTGTACTGTACTATTGCCACCGGGTGGCAACCCAGTTGCAGTTAACAAATATATCATATTATATCAAGTTTGGTACACAAAGTAACTTTAGGGCTTAGGGGTGTACATGTGTGTCAGACAATGATATAAACTATTTTGTTTATTACAATGTCATCTGTCATCATTCTCATACTATTAGAGTAAAGTAAAAGGTAGAGTGCACCCTTGCACAGGCACTGAGGCTCTGTACAGGCCGTACGGCCCATAAGGGGAGTAGAGGTATAGCTCTACTCTTTCTTGACCACGGCACTAGAGAGGGGTGAGGGGTCAGCGTCACGCACTGGCTGCTCTTTACCCCTGGGAAAGATCCGGTACCCATTTTACAGGAGGCTGGGTGAGCCCCAAGGCCGATCTGGACAGATGCGGAAAATCTAGCGCCTACCGGGATTCGATCCCCGGACCGTCAAGCCCGTAGCCAGTCACTATACCGACTGAGCTACCCGACCCACTCTAATCCTATTAGTTATCAGTAAATTAAAGTTACTGGCTCACTTTCTCTCTGTCACGCATTGCGGTGGGCAGTTACTTTGGGTCTGACAACCACACAAATTGCATAAATCGAACCCTCGTTGTTTTTTCATCCATTTACGCAAGAAACCAAGATCCACAATAATATCACACAACGGGTGAATTTACATTTTTTTTTTAAATTGTAATCCTTTCTGTTTTCAGAAAAGTCGGCGATTTGTGTTGCAAACAACCCCCCTTCACCCCCGGTTCCATGGTTTTTGTCATCCGTACAGCAGTGATTTGCCAGGGAGGATATGTAGAAGTGGACATGCCTGATTTGATGCCAGTATTAAATCCGTCGCTGTATATGGAATTACTGTTATTTCTGACGATGAGAATTATGGGTGCTGTCTGATTTATGTCACTGTTACTGCAGACAACTTTATTGGATTACCGATTGATTTGAGCTGTGGTTCCTGCGGGCAGGCGGCAAAAATCACTGTGGTAGGTTTAACTTGCTGCCTTGGAATGCCACCAGGAGAACGAGAAAATGAACAGGTTAGTGCAGTCGTAATGGTCCAGACCCTCCTGTCATCTCATCATCATCATCACCACCACCACGCAGTCTGCCTTACGACAGGTCCACAGCCTCTTCCATAACAAGTTCTCCACAGAGTGCGATCTAGTGCTTCTTTCAAGTCCCAGCTATCGTCTTCCTCTCCTTTCTATCTTTCGTTCAGTAACGTGTTTCAGAAGGCAGTTCTCGCGCAATATGGTCAATCCAGTTAGCCTTCTTTGGTCTCATTCCTTTCCTCCTTGACTCTTTGTAATACTTCATCATTTTTCGCACGATCGGTCAAACTGATCTTCTCTATCTTTCTCCAGCACCAAATTTAAAAACGTTCAAGGTATAAGTGGGATATTAGAGTGGAAATAGTTTAGAACAACACAAAGTCCGCTGATTTTTTTAATGGCCAGTTGCTACTGTTGGACGCGGTATTTGTTAACACAATAAGACACTTCACTTACCGGTACATCGCATTATGCAATTCGCTCGCACAGTGGATTTGAAACAAATAATTGTAAATTAATTTTATATAAGGTATATGTTCCTCGGGAGCCAGGATAGCTGAATCCGTATAGCGACTCGCTACGGGATGGACGGTCCGGGGATCGAATGCCGGTGGAAGCGAGATTTTCCGCGTCTGTCCAGACCGGCCCTGGGGCCCACCCAGCCTCCTATACAATGGGTACCGGGTCTTTCCCCGGGGCAAGGCGGCCGGGGCGTGGCGTTGACCAACCACCCACCATCTAGCGCTGAGGTTAAAGAAAGAGTTGAGCTATACCTCTACTTCCCCTCTGGGTCTTCGTGGTCTGTTCTAAGGTGAAGTTACCTTTTTAGCTTTCCATATATCAAATTCGCCCAACTAACCCCATCGAGCAGAGTCCTTCTTGAGAAGCTTAGTGCATCAGTAAGTCCACAAATTCCACGCGTTTTATGAAACCCGAATATTCACTACGGCATTCAAAAGAGTCTCTCTCCACTTCTCTCTACCCTGGGCCAGATGAGCCCAATCCACAACCTCCTATCCCATTTCCTTTAAATCCATTCAATATTACCCTCCCTTAAATGCCTGGGTCTTCCACGTGGTTTTTCCTTTCATGTTTCCCAACCAAAACTCTGTATACATTTTTGTCCTCGCCTTTACATGCCACACACCCCCCTCGTCTTACCATCGTCGACTTTATCAGCCGAGTAATATTTGGTGAAGAGTACACACCATGAAGTTTCTTCTTGTGTAATTTTCTTCAGTCTCTTGTTACTTCCTCCCTCACATTTTTCGATATCTTCCTCAGTACTCTGTTCAGCAACTCGTATATTTCATAAGGCAGGTAAAAAGGGTAAAGTGCACCCTTTTAGAGGCACTGAGGCTCAGTACAGGCCGTACGGCCCATAGGGGGAGTAGAGGTATAGCTCTACTCTTTCTTGACCACGGCACTAGAAGGAGTGAGGGATCAGCGTCACGCCCCGGCCGCTCTTTACCCCCGGGAAAGACCCGGTACTCACTGTACAGGAGGCTGTGTAGGCCCCAGAGCCGGTCTGAACAGGTGTGGAAAATCTCGCCCCCCACCGGGATTCGATCCCCGGACCGTACAGTCCGTAGCCAGTCGATATACCGACTACGCTACCCGGTCCACATATTTCATAACCTTAACGCGATATCAAATTCTAATGAGAATTATAGACCTTCGCTAATACAAAATATAATGGAACACCGTAACGTAGTTTCCAACGGGAGAACATTCACCATCTCCCATTACCCGTTCATTAAACACACATTGTGCAGGAAATTACTTGAATTACACAGGAGTGGTGCATGTAGCTTTCCAAGATTTCTCGCTTCCTTGTAACGCAAACTGCAATGACAGCCACATTCCTTTTTATGCACACAGCTTAAATAATGACTCACCGGAAACGAATGTGTTGGGTTCACTTTCTTTGTTAATCTACCCACGTTTTCATAACGCAAGTCGTGTGAAGTAATGCATGAAAATGGTAGGAGGGAATAAGTAGCAGGAGACTGGTGAAAACTGCATAATGAGGAGCTTCATTATCTGTAGCCCACTCCCACCAAACTCTATTAAAACTAAACTAAACTCCGTGGCTTTAGTCCGCGAGCGAACCATACCGACAGAGCGGCCGCCGCCGGTAGGCGAAGTTAGTGCCAACTTTTGCGGATAGAGGGGTGTCACGTGGTTAG
>Ga0123355_10021521_pt1 | contig 10321 bp, 4 predicted proteins | sample TergutEmb28metaG_3_FD_89872 | JGI IMG/M metagenome (GOLD analysis project Ga0123355, IMG submission 89872) | Embiratermes neotenicus P1 segment gut microbial communities from Petit-Saut dam, French Guiana - Emb289 P1 | ecosystem: Host-associated > Arthropoda: Insects > Digestive system > Gut ... | reverse complement strand
TAAAATCCCCCTCGGGGTGACTTATTTTAAATTATTTATTTATTAAATTATTTTATTATTTAAAATTATGATTTTTTGGAAAAAAAAAACCCCCCCCCCCCCCCCCCCCCAAAAAAAGTATGTTTATCCAAAGAATGATGGCTAATATGAGGAAACATAGTGTCCTATATTCTCTTTGATAATAACTGATTTTTTTTGTCTGGAATGCACATGAAATTAGGTGTAAGAAGCCGCCAACAATCTTACAAACGAGGTGTGTGGCTTGTATCATCTTCACAACAATCACGAACAAGCGAAAATTTTGAAGACATGTCTGAAAATGTTACCAGTAAGTAGCTCATTAAATTCATTGAGAGCAGTAATGGAAATTTATAGGTGCTCATACACACCTTATCAGTGGTAATATTTTATATAAGTATGGCCTCAGGCAGCCAAAATTTACCATCCCTGGTTTAATGGCATTCATCTTTTCTTTTACAGTATAAATATAATAATTTAAGATCTCATTCAGTATGCATGCCTTCACAGAAATGGTTGTTCTGACTTCCTCAAGTGGAGCACAGGTAGTTATTAAAGGAAATGGGAGAGTTTAAGTTCAGAAGAAAAGAAGATGGAAGTAAATCCACTAATGTTTTTGTATAAACCAAAGATTGTTATATAAAGGCTTTGTATTGTTTTTGGTTGCTGAACTGAGAGTTGTGACAAATATCCAAGTGTATTTTCAACATTTAAAAAATGTGCAGAATGTCATTTTCAATTTTAAATTTATATGAAACATAACTTTATAATAAAATATTTGATTGTAATATATTTTGATTAAGTCTAATGTAAGCACCATTGAAAACACTGTGTCCAGTATATTCTTGTAAGGAGTTACAGAATCGAAGTGAATTTATGTCTCACATGCTACATGAAATGGCTCACGAAATAATCATAATGTCTTCCCCCACCCCCCCACCCATACATTGTCATTTTAATTGTTTTCATTTCCATAATATTCAGTAGATTTAAACAGCGATTTTTGCAGTAATTTAATGTAGTGAAATCACTCTCATAAGTTTTGAATGTAACAAGAGTGATAGAATATGATCTAGCATGTAGAAATACTGGCAAATAAACTGTAGATTCATTGACATAAATATCCTAATAGAAATGTATAATTAGGTGACACATTCCTGCGATATTTGCTACGCAGTTGTTATTATTCTCTTCCGCTTGCCATAAAACATCTTTCTGTTAACATCCAGGTTATAAATCACTCGTTGCTTAATCAGTTAATATCAATATTTTTATGATTTGAAAAATATATTCAGTCTCCATTTGGTTCGATAATTTTTTCATAACGAATGGGAATGATGAAAATCAGAAGGAAGTAGAAAGTAGTTTTCTTAAAATTGTGTGGTAATAATTTTGTTTTGGCAATTCATGTTCTTCTCTGTTCGTGAAATAATTATTTTAACTTAAAAGTCATACAGTTTTTATTATATACAAGAAGGTGATGCTGTGTGTTCTTTTTTTGGTTATATAAATTGAGAACAGTTGAGATTAAACTTCTTTATCTTAGCCATGCAATTAATTTAAGATGGCAAAATAGGCCTAAAATATAACATTTATATCTCAAAATTTATTTTGAACTATGGGTCAATGAAATGTAGTCTGTGTCACAAAAGGTAAAGTTACATATAAACCGGAACTATAATTAGAATCCACTTCCAAAATGTTCATCTGTTAAGAGAAAATATAGTAGAAGGTCATCATGAATATTGTAGTTAATAGTGACATTGGAAATGGAAAGTTAAATGTATAAGAATAAATTCACTGCCTTTTTTAATGGAGAGAAAAAAGTGACTACTATTGTGCATTTCTCAACTCACTAAACTATTTTATTTGCATCATCAACAGATCCTGTGAGTACAGTAACATGTATTGTGACACTTATCCTCATAATTAATGATGTATTTATAAACACAAGATGGAGATCTTTTCAGCTGAAACCTTGATGAATGTATATCACCTGAATTTGAATGTAATATGAGATATGTTTTGTTGTGTAACATAATTTTATTTGTTTTGTTGTGTAACAGTTTTATCTGTGCCCTTGTGTAGATACTTCTTATGTGTCTGAAGCATATGTGATAAATGATTAGTATTTATTTCAGTGAAAAATGAAGATATTTGAGTGGAAGAAATGAAACAATGCCAGCCAACTTTTTCCCCTTCTAGTATGCTGTAGTTACTTTCACAAAATTGTTAATTTATAAATATTTAATAATGTCATCACAAATTATAGGACTCTGAATTTTATAGCAAATGTCACATGATTGCACTCAGAATATGAAACATAAATTTTCAGTGGTGTGTTCCTCATAGAATAAGCAGTGTTTAGAATTTCAAAACCAGGAATATTTCTGTTAAGTTTATGTCTCCTTGCTCAGTACACTGTGTGTAAGTAAGCACTAAATAATGCCTAAAACTACTGTAATTTGCATAAAAGAACAGATTCTTTATATCATATCAGGAAACCAAAATAACCATCATCCATTAATGTTTTGCATGCGAGTAGATGACATTTATGGTAAATGTACCTCTATTCTTATTTTTTGCTATTAGGTGTATTCTCCCCACTCTATCTGAGGGCTCATTTTCAACATCCTCTATGATTACATCAAATCAGTTCTTATCTTTCCATGTGCAAACCCTGTCCATACCTTTTATCCTTAGTTTGATACACTTGTCTTTTAGATTTGGTTGGATCTTGTATTTTGTCCTCACTTCTCTGTTTATTTGTATTACTTTCTTGTGCAGTCTGCTGTTTCATTCCCAGAATGAAAACACATGGTTGGATTTTGAGGAGCAATCAAAAAACAAAAAGAATGTACAGATGTTTAAATCTGTAACATGTAACTATTATTTACCACTCTTATTTTGACATAAGTCACTCATTTAAGCACAGAAAGAAAAATTTGAAATTTATATCCTGATTTTTCCTTCCTGTAGTAATTGAACTTTTACTGGGCTTCAGTAATTTTGATTTTTGTATGGCTCATAAGCATGGTCTTTAAGTAATGAAAGTTAAACTACTTGTACATTCAGAATGAAATAAATTTAATTTCTACAAGCAATAAAAATTTTGCAGGATGAAATAAAATACCATCTCAAAGCAAAGTCACAAGAGCTGCTGCTATTGCTAGCTTGAACTTACTCCAGCAGGTTTGGTTGGAACTACTTTCCTTGCTCTTGGCTGTTTGGTGCTCTCAGAAAATTGGAATCCTTTACAATATATGCCTCTTCTTCTATGTCATTAGCCTTATATCTTTAACTTTACTTTAAGCCCATGAAAATCTTTCAAAACATCTTTCAACTATGACTTGCACTTCCAACATTACTTCTATTCTATGGTTTACCTACAGAAATTTTCTCAGCCATGTTGTATCCACTCTTAATCACATGCTCCAAGCACTCCAACAATTTTCTTTCTATATCCTTTGCTAGATCCATCTGGCACCTACTGGCATGTCATGGGACAAGGGGTAGACCTGCAGTAGTATATTGTGCATATGAATACAGTTTACACTCTTATCACTTATCACAGTCAGCTCCTCATAAAGGCAACAGGGGTAGCCTTAAAAACATTAGCTTCTAACCCCACTTTTACACAGTTGATTGTCTGCCAAAACATCACTGCTTTTCTTTATTTGCATTATTGTATGTTTTGTATTCTGTGTGTATATTATTGACTTTTGTTTTAGAGTCATAGTAATTAATGTAGAATTTGTACTGTAAAGTTAAATTGTTTGTTTAGTGACACTAGAGCAGTTTATAGAAATACTTGATGTTCTAGTTGATGCACCACTAGTTTTCATATGTACTAGGATGGGAAGAGTGAGAGGTTACATGCAGTGCTGGGGAATCAATGCAATAAACCTTGCAGAACATACTGAATGAAATAAATCAGTGAAATTTGAGGAAGTGGTCATGTGATTTATACAAGCAGTTTTCAGAGCTCTTCTTCTATAAGTGAAAATGGTGGTACCTGATATGTGGCACACTGCAAGTCTGTGATACGTTACCAAGTTATTTCACAGAAACAATGCTTGAAGTTATTGAAAACAGTGCAATAGGCAGTGGAGTATGTCAGCAACAGTACTGGAACCCCACTTTAAAGAATTAAGCACAGAAAATGCCCTCTCCCCCAAGATACTTAGTAAATTATGCATGAAAGTAAAACACTCAGAAAAGACAACATGGAATGTAATATTTATTATTTGTCACAGTATCAAAATTTCCATACTAGTCAGAGCTTATATTATTTCTTTGGCATTTAAATTCCATAATGTGATGAGCATTATGTTACAACAGTGACTCAACCTCTTGCATCCCATTTATTTCTGGTAATTTTGTCAAAAGAAAGTCATAGTCACAACCCAGTAAAAAACTGAACTTTGTTTTCTCCAAGAAATATATTTATACAGTTATGTACACTTGAATGTTATATTAATTGTTACAGAAAATTCTTATTTTTGAAGTGTCACACCTCTCCCATTGACCATCAAGTTCCAGTATTGGAATTTATTATGCCAGTCAATACACTGATGTAGAGTGCTAATACAGGTCAGCATGTGGACAAGAGGGCTGTTGCTGGCATGTTGCACATATGCTAGGATGGAATTTTGGTATCAGTATATTCGCTCCTTACAACAAACTTTTTCAACCTTAAAATTGATATTTCGGTGTTCATACTGCAAGAAGGGCAGCAGTGTTTACCGAAGTTCAAACATTTGCAGTTTTCTTGACTGTATCATCTTGTGCCTCCCCTCTCATTAGAATCAGACTGTTCTGTAACCTTTGAATGATAGGCTCTGTGTGTTTTGTGTTTTTAGCAAATTGGACAAAAACAAAATGATATAAATTAATGTACTTTGGACAATTTTCATACTACATTTATATGTGTTTGTGTTGTCAGAAAACATGTCCATGTGATTTGCCTTTGAAAGCCACTGGAAAAAGAGCTCTTGTTTTGGTTACTTGGTTTTGTTTTCTGATTTCAACCAGTTTATTCCCTTTCCTGACTGAAGTTATTCTCGCCAAGTGAATACAAGGCCGCATTAATCTCATTCAAAACCCTTTCATGTCACTAATGAACAACTGAACCTCTGCAGCAGTTAAAAAGTATTCTTAACCCTTTAAACGCCGAATTAAATCCCACCTGCCAACTGCTGGCTTTATTAGGAGCTCACCATATTCTCCACGTTAGCAGGATAAGGGTTAATACCAGGCACTGAATATTTCGGCTTGCTTTAACAGCGTTTTATTTAATGATTATACTTCTTTAGCCATTTAGACGCCGAGTTAAATCCCATCTGCCATCTGCTGGCATTATTAGGAGTTCACCCTATTCTTCATGTTAGCAGGATAAGGGTTAATAAACCCTATAATTGTATAGGTGCTTTCCAAAACCAGCAATCTCTAAAATGGGTAATTTTACAGAAGAGCCAAGTAAGAGCAAATGTTGTTATCAAAACATAATTTTCATTTTTGGCATTTTGCTTTCATTGTTTGTACAGTGCGTGGTTTTCATTGCTGTGTGAAAACATGCGGAGGAGGATAACTGGAACTGAGGGTGAGGAAGTAACAGGAGGTTGAAGAAAATTGTATAATGAAGATGAAAATGTATTTTTCATTTGAGTTTTCCCACATCAAATTCCCACAGTGCCTACGTGTATTAAGCGTTCATACTTTTGACCCAGTACATTCCAGGAAAGAGATACTGTTATGATACTGATGGCATAATTAACGAGTTATGGCTTGAATGGGTGTAATGCTGTGGGGCCCAACATCAGTTAAGCTGACAAAAATGCACTAGTAGCAATTGTTCTGGCCTTTAAGACTGGACGGCTGATGTTTATTGGCAATATAACTTTGGTGCCTAGAAGGTTAAATTTATACATCTTCCTTAAAAGAAATACCAGCACTGCTGGGGAACAGTCTCTGCCTATCTAAGAGGTATGTATTGAGCAAGACTGATTAAACTATTTCATGTTACTCATTCCTGCCTGAAGAATGAATAAATTTCCCTTCAATATATCAGATTTAATATTGTTCATTGGTATGAGTTGATGTGTTCCCATGGGAGGAGAAATTTACGGATCTAGAATGGTAATTTACATTATTACCGCCAGAGGAACCACTGCCATTATATTTTCAATTCATGTCGAATAAATGGCAGAACGATATAAAAGAAAGTTGCAGGTGTATGTACCTACGATGTGTGACAGATCTATGAATAACGAAACTGACATCGCGTGAAATAAGCCTGGAGGAACTAACTCATGATTCCCTATATCCTCGTGAAGAATTGTAAGTATAAAATTTTTATTGGTTTTGTATTCGGAAAAGAGTATGTAAAACTTGACGGATATACGTGGCTGCTGTAAGCCGTGATTATGAAAGTGTCCTATTTACATTAGTCATAAGCACTACACTTCAGAATTGTGAAGTGTGATGATAGTTAATACTCTATCGGTGAAAGTGTATGTGCACGAATTGCTTGTGTTAGCACGATTATTTCCCATGACTGACATCATCCGTGGGGATAAGTCATGGTGCGGAATAATTTTCACTGTATTATCCGTGCTCCGAACAGAGCTAAGGACTCTGATCCATGGCTAAGGAAGTTGAGGAATGGGCGTCTGTGAGCGAAAGATAGGAGGCGCGATTGTGCAGCGTACCGCAGATTTTTACATGAACTGTAAGTATGAAAAGTGGGTAACGAAATGTCTTTGATAAAACATAAACTGTTATTGTACATTGTAATTTTCGTACACATTTACTTTCGTTCCGTTATTTTAAAAACGCTAGTTGCTTTGCCAGCAAAACGGTTGGCCCTTTTTTAAATTCACCTATGTGTCCAACACACTTTTAATGTGTACTCACAGTAAGTATCGTTATTATTTATATTTTTCTGAATGTTTACCTCAGTTAACATATGCTGTCGCATATGCTTCTGTAACCGTAATATGCAGTTGTGTTGGGTTTCTTGAACAGTTAAGTTCCAAATGAGCGAAATTGTAGTTATTTTAACAGCTGTGCTGACGAAGAAAGTGAACAGCAAACGTTAAATTGCAAAGCACAAGATATGTAATCATGCATATTTCTGGGAAGTGTTTCGACAGATTTCTGCATCACTATTGTTGCCAAACTCCAGAATAATGAAGCATTTGTGGTGCACGCTAATTTAATGAACCTGTGCGGTGAACAGGAATTAACAGATGGGTGTTGAGTGTTTAACTGCAAGCTGCACCTTGCCGTTCATGAAGTGGAAAATACATGTGATACATATGTAGCTAGATTGGCTGTGTTCAGAAGCCGGTCATCTTTGAGCCAAACATAGTAAATTTACATTCTGTTAATTAAAGTATATATACTATAATGTTGGCATATTGTTATTTATGTAACCTTTTAATAAAAGAAATATATAAAGTCTTATTTTTGGAAGATTCAAGTTGTAGAGGATAAAGAAACAGGTGAAATAATGGAAGAATACAGCAGCGCTGAAAGTGTTATAATAGATTAAATATAAGGGCATCTTGTAAAACTCCATCAGAAGCAAGGATTGTCATGAGTGAGTACTGTACTACAGATTTAAAAAATGAAAGGAAGTTCCTCTACAAACAAACTTTTTTTTTTCTTTTACAGTACTGTAATTGATTAAAGTACTAAGGTATCATTTTGTATATTGTATGGTTGTTTTAGTTTCAAAACCTTCCATTCACATCTTTACCCAGTCAGTATCTTGTCTGATGCAATACTGCTGTAATAATGCCCATGACCTTTATGCATTATCATTATCTATGTCATTAGCTGTTCAGCATTTATAGCAGTTTAATCATAAACTGTGTCAGTATCAAAAGCACACTGTCAATGCCTTTGACCTAACAACACACAGCCATTGTTTCTGTCAATATTGAAATTGTGTCAGTAATTATTGGTACTGTGAGAGATGCTTTAGTGTCATAGTTTGATGGTGTATGTTGTATTCGTAACTCAGGATTTATGACCCAATTGCTGAAGGTAAAGCAACCAGGGCTTGAAACTAGTCACTGTAATGTAATTTATTTGCGTTCTATAAATCCAAATTAGGATACAATCCTGTGGCTATAGACATTGTCACATACATATTAACATAATATGCATAGTGTTGGAAGAATCTTAGCTATAAATAAAGTACAACAATAAAACACCTAAGACCAATTGTCAGTTCAATTTTCAATGGAATATCTGTGATAATTAAAATATTCTTTACTATTATAAAAGGAATTTATGAGTAAAATCCTCTTTAAAGCATTCCAAACAGCACTATCTCATTAGCTAAGTCTTTTATATTGTGAGGAAGGTTGTTAAAAATTTTAATAGCTGAGTAGTGCACTGCCTTTTGGAACTTTGTTAGATTAGCTGTGGTGGATGTAAGTTGGTTTTAAATCTTGTGTGAATACTGTGGATCTGATTGTTTGTATAAAATAAATGTTTGTTTTTTATAACAAATATTGATATTGAGAAGATATATTGAGAATATAAGGATAGTATTTCTAATTTTTTGAACAGTTCCGTACATTAATCTCTCATTCTTGAACTTGTGATAATTCTAATCACCCTTTTTTGAATTTTGAAAATCTTATCACTATATGGTTGATTTCCCCCCAAAATTATCCCATAACTCATAATTGAATGTATGTATGCAAAATAGAACATTCTTAAGTTTCTGGAGACATTATAGCTTGTATTGTTTGAATTACAAAACATGCTGTATTCAATTCGGACATCATTTGGTCTATACGAGCCTTCCATGATAGGGAGTCATCAATGATCAAACCCCAAAATTTTGTATTTGATGAGCTTTTGATGTAATTACCCTGGTAGTTAAGTTTCAAATCATAATCCCAGCTATTTTTCGTATTAAATTGTAAGTAATGTGTTTTATTGTAATCTAATATTAATTGGTTTACTTTAAACCAATTATTAATATCCCCAAATATGCTATCTATTTTTGTTTCAAAATTTTCCAAATTTGGACTAGTTAATATTATACTGGTATCGTCCGCATACAAAAGGATTTTGGTTCCAATGGATGCTAAATTTGGCAAGTCAGTTATATAGATTAGAAAAAAAAAAATAGGTTCCAAAATTGATCCTTATGGTACCCCCTGTTTTATTTTCTCCCTGGTGGATTCAATACCATTATTATGACTTAAAATTACTTTTTGATATCTTCCATCTAAATAAGATTTTACTAAATTGTAAAATTTTCCTGATACTCCATAGAATTTCATTTTCTCTAATAGCACAGCATGATTAATGCAGTCAAATGCTTTATGGAGGTCACAAAATATTCCTTCCACCATCTGTTTGTTGTTCAATGCTGTCAGTATTTCATTTATTAATATATAAGAAGCATTTTCTGTTGACACTTCACTTCGAAAACCATATCGATGCTCATTCAGTATAACATTACTGTTCAAATGATCAAAAAATCTTTTGTATATGACTTTTTCGAAAATTTTAGGAAATACAGGCAATAGGGAGATTGGTCTATAATTAGATGGGGGAAGATTTGTCTCCACTTTTATAAATTGGCTTAATTAATGAGAATTTCAATCTTTCAGGGTAGATACCTTGGGCAAGCATTTTGTTACATATATTTATTAAAGAAGAGATTATAAATGGTTTACTTATTTTTATGATTTTTGTTGAGATTTCATCATACCCACTGGACTTCTTTTCCTTCAGTGAGTTTATTATTTTGTTTATTTCTTTTGCGGAGGTGTAAGGCCAACTTATGTCTTTGAATGGCTGATTAAAGTATTTAAATAAATTTTGTAGTGGACTTGCTTCTTCTTTTTCATTAATTCTTCTGTTACAAATACTCCCTGCACTGTTTAAAAAGTAATTGTTAAGTTCGTTTGCAATGGTTATTTGGTTATATAGTACATGAGAATTAATTCTTAATGATTTAATGTTATTCTCATTAGTTAATTTACTTGTTTCTTTATGTATGATATTCCATGTGGTTTTCATTTTATTTTTTACTTACTAATAACTTCTTTATAATACAGTTTTTTTCGCTTCCTTTATAGCTTTAGATAATATTTTGCAGTAGTGTTTGTAATATAACTTATGTTCCATTTCATTATTATCCCTCACCTTCAGATATAACTCTGTCTTTTGATTACAAGAGGTTTTTATCCCTTTGGTTATCCAAGGTTTAGAAATTGTATTGAAGTTTGTATGTTTCTTAATAAAGCAAGAGTGAAAAATCCTTAAATAT
>Ga0123355_10021520_pt1 | contig 10321 bp, 9 predicted proteins | sample TergutEmb28metaG_3_FD_89872 | JGI IMG/M metagenome (GOLD analysis project Ga0123355, IMG submission 89872) | Embiratermes neotenicus P1 segment gut microbial communities from Petit-Saut dam, French Guiana - Emb289 P1 | ecosystem: Host-associated > Arthropoda: Insects > Digestive system > Gut ... | reverse complement strand
TTAAATGGTGACCATCCATTTATAATGGGTGAAAAATTGGGGAAGGATCACGATTTAGATATCTAAACGAGAAGTCGATCTCTTGTGCTTTGTTGTTGCTGGCTGACCTATTATGGTAGGATTTTGCGATAATTTGTGGTATAATGTTAAAGGATATATAATTTTGAAGAATGTTAAAACACAGGAGGTTACCCATTGAAACGCTTAAAACAATTATTTATCACACTTACAGTCTTACTAGTATTACAAGGATGCACCGAATCACCGGTCTATGTAGAGGCACCAGAGCCAGATTCTGACTTGGTGGATGAAATCACAACGCTACCTGAGCTAATTGAGGAAACTGAGTCGGAATCTGAATTTGAATCAACCGCTGAACCAGAACCAGAGCCGGAACCAGAACCGGTTGAAATAAGAATTCAATTCGTCGGAGATATCCTCTTACACCCGTCATACCCTGGATCTGTTGAGGTCGCTCGAACCGGTGCGAACACCTTCGATTTCAAACCATTCTTGCGAGATATCCAACCGTATATTGATGGAGACCTTTCCATTGCCAACATGGAAACACCAGTAGATGTAATGGGTAACAATCAGGATCTAACAACATTTCCACTTTTCAATGTTCCATTTGAAATATTGGAAGCCTTGCAATATGCAGGATTTAATCATGTAATCAGCGCTAATAATCACTCCTTCGATCGAGGCTTTGATGGGCTCGTTGCGACAGTACATAACTTTGAACGCGCCGGAATCGATCATACGGGAATGAATACCAATGAGGCAGATTTCAATACACCGACGATCCTTGATGTAAATGGAATTCAGGTAGGAATTATTGCATACACTGATTCCGTCAACGGTATGGAGGGAGCTGTACCAGATCCAATGCTTCCCTTTGCAGTACGTCGTTTTAGATCTTACACCCTAGATGATATTCCTCATATGGCTGAAGATATTGATAATTTACGTGAAGCGGGTGCAGAGTTAGTCATTGTTGCCTTGCACTGGGGTGCAGAATATGTAGATGAACCAACTGAGATGCAACGACTAATAGCTCAGGAACTAAGTGAAGTCGGTGCAGATGTGATAATGGGGAAGCATGCCCATGTAGTACAACCAGTAGAATGGCACTATCGCGAAGATGGTTCTCGTAGCTTCATTATCTATTCATTAGGAAACTTCTTAGCTGATCAAACGAGATTAATCCCACCGATCCCAAGGACACAGTATGGTATGTTGGTCAGTGTGCAAGTAGTAAGAGAACCTGATGGTGAAATCCGGCTAGAGATGGCAGAAGTATTACCAACTTTAGCTATGCGAGATTATACTGGTTCTACCTTAGGGAATGTTGATGATATAAGAGTACTCCCGATTTTTAATGGAGAGCTTCCCGAATTTGTAACCGATGAAGAAGTTCAAGCTTGGGGCAGGCGCGCTTATGAGCATGTGGTAAATATCGTGGGTGAAGAATTCATTGCGCAGCGCTCCTCTGATCAGTGATGATAATATTAACTAGACCTCATGCATTCCCTCATAAACAGTGTTTATATGAGGGGATTTCAAGGGGTCTAATTCATACATTTATCATCTGAACTGACCGCATATATCAGGTTTTCGGATATTAATTGGTGGTAGAGAAGACGTTCTCACCAGTCATGCTGGTTTTCAAGGGGTATTTATGGTGGAAGATGATAGAGTCATGCCTGAACGCTCACATGACGACTCTTTGGATGAAGATTAAAGGTTAGCAACTCATAAAGGCAGGTGAAGTCAGTTATCGGTAATCATGCAACAAGTAAAAAATAATAAGTAAAAAATTTTGGAGGCAATAAAAATGAACAATTTCAGCAAAGCAACAAACCCAGTAGTAACAATCGAAATGGAAACAGGAGAAATAATAAAACTCGAGCTTTACCCACAAGTAGCACCCGAATCAGTGAACAACTTCATCTCCTTAGTACAAGAAGGCTTCTACAACGGATTAATATTCCACCGTGTAATCCGCGGCTTCATGATTCAAGGTGGCGACCCGCAAGGAATTGGAATGGGTGGACCAGGCTATAGCATCAAAGGTGAATTCGCAGCAAACGGTGTAGAAAACATCTTACAACATACCCGCGGAGTCATTTCATTTGCCCGCTCAGAAATGCCAAACTCAGCAGGTAGCCAATTTTTTATCATGCACCAAGACTCGCCACATTTAGACGGTCAATACGCAGCCTTCGGTCAAACCACAGAAGGCATCGAAGTGGTCGATATGATTGCGGAATCAGAGCGTAACCATAACGATAAGCCGGTTGTAGAAAAGAAAATGAAGTCTGTAACGGTTGATACCAAAGGTGTGGATTATCCAGCGCCTAACAAATTATAAAATTTTGAATAAAATGGGGGAATCGATGTGAAAGCTTTCAATTTATCAAAGGACGTAAAAATTAAAAATGCCTTTATCCTCTTATTGGGCAGCCTGCTAATTACAACCGCTATCAATATATTTATTGGTCCAGGTGATCTTTATGTAGGCGGTCTCACAGGCGTCTTGCAGATCATCATTATGCTTTTTTACGACCTCTTTGAAATAGAACTCAGCTTAGGGATGTTGGTTTTGATTTGTAATTTTCTCATTTTGTGGCTCGCATGGAGATCAGTTGGGAAGAGATTTGCTGCTTTAACCATTATTTCAGTTGTGACTCAGTCGACACTACTTGAAATAATACCAGTTTATAGCTTTTCAACTGATCACATGATCAATTCAATTTTCGGCGGTGTATTAGTTGGTCTTGGTAGTGGAATTATCTTAAAAATCGGAGCCTCAGGTGGTGGAATGGATGTCGTTTCGCAAGTTATGTCATATAAATTCGACGGTTCGGTAGGGAAATATTCCTTTATTATCAATGCTTTTGTTATCTTTGTCGCTGGTTATTATCAAAGTTGGGAAGTTGCCATGTATACCATTATTTCGATCTATATGACATCAGTCCTAGTTGATAAAGTGCATACGATTCACAAAAATTTGACCCTTTATATTGTTACATCAAAAGAAGATGAAGTTGTAGGGGCAATTTGGCTCAAACTATTTCGCGGCATTACGGTACTCGAAGGTGCAGGTGCTTATTCAAGAAAGCGTCGAAGTGTTTTAATGATGGTCTTATCAAGTTATGAATTGTATGAAGCATTGGAAGTTATCAAAACTGTTGATGATGAGGCATTTATCAATGTTGTAAGAAGCGAGGTTATCGTAGGTAATTTTGTGAAGAAAAAATTATGAAAAGCGGACAATACAATTGTTGTTTTAATAGTAATGAACTGAAGCACATGTAAATCTTGCAGATATGTTTTATGAAAAGTTATAAAGATGACCCGCTTCATCCGTTGTTTTCTGATTTAAAGTGGGTTTGTTTGAATTAGTTATGAAGAAGACCTTGCTTATATAGTGAGGTTTTTTTCGTGGGTGAAAAATGTGCTCAAGCGCATTATTTTGTAGTATTTTTAAATTTTTAGAAAATTGTTGTCTTTTTTTGAGGAAAGCGGTATAATATTATTTAAGGATATAGATAGTGCGAAGATATTGGAGAAAATTGTCATATTAAAGTACGATCATGCAGGGAGATATGGAACACTGTTGCGCTAGCAGACTGTTAGATGCATCAACCAAAATAAAGACTGAAAGCAGGTAAAAAATGAAAAAACTATTAAACACACTTTTTATTACGCAATCGGATACATATTTATCATTAAACGGTGATAATGTTGTTGTTATGAAAAAGGAGAAGCAGCTTGCACGTATTCCACTCCATCATTTAGAATCCATTGTCACATTCAGCCACACAGGTGCAAGTCCAGCTTTAATGGGTTATTGCGCTAAACGAAATATTTCAATTGTTTTCTTAAGTCCTAACGGAAGATTTCAAGCGCGCATGGTAGGGAAAAGTAGGGGTAATGTCATTTTGAGGAAACAACAGTACCGAATGTCTGATGATCTTACGGTATCATGTCAGATTGCTAGGAATTTTATTGAGGGCAAGACCTATAACAGTAAATGGATGATTGAGCGTGCAATGAGGGAACACCGCAGTAGGGTTGATACAAAGAAGTTGAGAGCTGCTTCTAATAATTTATCTAGGATGATCAAAGAGATTAAACATTGTAAAGATTTGAATTTGTTACGCGGGTTTGAAGGACAAGCTGCATTTACTTATTATCAAGTTTTTGATCAGATGATTCTGCAGCAAAAGAATGATTTTTATTTCAAATCTCGCTCTCGCCAGCCACCGCTTGATCGTGTAAATAGCATGCTTTCTTTCGCCTATACATTGCTCGCAAATGATGTAGCATCTGCTTTAGAGACTGTCGGGCTAGATTCCTATGTTGGTTTTTTGCATCGTGAACGTTCTGGACGACCTTCATTGGCACTTGATGTGATGGAAGAGTTACGTAGCGTGGTTGCTGATCGATTTGTGTTGTCGCTGATTAATAAGAAAGTGCTGCGTAAGGGTGATTTTATCAAAAAAGAAAAGGGTGCGATTTGGATGACAGATGTTGCACGGAAAAAGTTTTTAACTGCGTGGCAAAATCGAAAAAAAGAGCAACTGACCCAACCCTACTTGAAAGAGAAAATCTCGTGGGGACTTGTTCCTTATGTTCAAAGCTTACTACTTGCTAGATATTTACGTGGCGACTTGAAGGAATATCCACCGTTTTTATGGAAGTAGGTGAGGAATAATGTTGGTATTGGTGACTTATGATGTGAAAACAACGACGCTAGCTGGTAGAAGGCGATTACAAAAAGTTGCAAAGATTTGTCAAAACTATGGGCAGCGTGTTCAGAACTCTGTGTTTGAATGTGTGGTTGATGGAAAGCAGTTTGCGCAATTGAAAGCTAAACTAAAGGAGGTGGTGAATGCAGAGGAGGATAGCCTGCGGTTTTATCGGTTGGGGAAGCATTATAAAGAAAAGGTGGAGCATGTTGGTACAAAAGCAGTACTTGATTTAGAAGGTCCGTTGATTTTTTAGTGCGGGTCTCTGATGGAAAGGCTTGCGCGGTCACGCTTCCATTGGCGATCCGCACCATTTGAAGGGATTTATAGTGTGAAAATTATCACTATCATTACAATAACGCCATTTTATGCGAGTATATGAATCAAAGCATATAAGAAAGCGTATAAATTGGCAGTCGCACCTTACGCAGGTGCGTGGATTGAAACCATGACTGGCTGCGGCGTAGCTGAAAAGTCATAAGGTCGCACCTTACGCAGGTGCGTGGATTGAAACTTTTTGCAACATCCAGCAAAAAATCCCGGCTTTCCCTGTCGCACCTTACGCAGGTGCGTGGATTGAAACCGCTTTTTTTCTGATCATACGGTTTTTTTTGTTGCGGTCGCACCTTACGCAGGTGCGTGGATTGAAACTCTCGTTTGAATATAAAACATTTTTTTAGTGTGAAGGTCGCACCTTACGCAGGTGCGTGGATTGAAACAGTGCATGTTTGGCATGCTTTATATCTCCACATGAGTCGCACCTTACGCAGGTGCGTGGATTGAAACCTTCTTGCTCTATGTGTGTCGTATGTAATTATAATTCCGGTCGCATTTCATAAATGCGTGGCTCAAAAGCATGTATTAGGAGTGGTAGTGATGAAAGGAACAGTACTAGATCAAATATTAAGTGATAAAAATTTAAATGTCGCGTACCAGCGTGTTTACCAAAATCAAGGCATGCCCGGTGTGGATAAGATGACGGTATTTGCGCTTAAGGGTTATCTTCAAAGAAACGGAGAAAAGCTCAAAAATCTAATACGACAGCAGCAATTTAAACCACAACCTGTACTTAGGATTGAGAGATCAAAGGGTAAAGGTGATGTTAGATTATTAGGAATCCCAACAGCAGTAGATCGACTTGTACAACAGGCGATTTATCAAGTGATCAGCCCGATGTTTGAGAAACAATTTCACGACCATAGTTATGGGTATCGACCTAATAAAAGCTGTGAGATGGCGGTAATGACGAGCCTTGAAATTTTAAATGATGGCTATGTCTGGGTGGTTGATATTGATCTTGAAACTTTTTTCGATTTGATCAATCATGATAAATTAATGGGGATTGTGTCTAGAACGATTAAAGAGACTGCTGTCGCTACGCTCATAAAAAAATATTTAGTAAGTGGGGTGACGATTAAGGGAAGGTTTCATCAAACAACTAGGGGAGTGGCTCAGGTCCCCATTAAGTCCGTTATTAAGTAACGTCATGCTAAATGAGCTTGATCAAAAATTGTCAGCAAAAGGGTTGAAATTTGTGCGTTATGGTGATGATGTATTGATCTTTACAAGAAGCTCTTGGACAGCAAAGCGCATGATGAAATCAGTCAGTCGTTATCTAACAGGTCAATTAGATTTGGTTGTGAATATGGATAAAAGTCAGGTGAGAAAGCCGACGGAAGTAAAGTTTCTTGGTTTTGGCTATGTCAAGCTTAAAAGTTGGCGAGCGATTCCGCATCCAGAATCCGTGAAAAAATTCCAGCGAAAAATGAAGGATTTAACCAATCACAACTTACGCTTATCGCTGAATGAGCGTAATGAAAAGCTGAAGCAGTCAATTCAAGGTTGGGTCGTTTATTTTCGACTAGCTGATATGAAAGATGAATTAGTGCAACTGGATGACGAGTTAAAATTTCGGATGAGGGTGGTTATTTGGAAGGGATGGGTGGCTCAAAATAGGCAAATTGTTTCATTGGTCAAGCTGGGAATTCCGTCACAGGAGGCTGAAGGGCTGGCTTGGAGTCGTAAGAGTGATTATTTGATTGGCAATTCTAAAACACTTCAACGGGCATTACCTGATAAAAGGTTGAAGGAGATGGGGATTCCTTCTGTTGTTGAGTGTTACTTGCGTTATCGGGTGTAGATTTGGGATTGATTTTGAGGAGGTGATTAGGGTAGGGGAGCTAGCTGCTTTATTGCTTGAAGAATCGTTACAAGAGAAAAGGAGGAGATTATTGGTACAAAATTAGTATTTGATTTAGAAAAATCTTTGACTTTAGTGCGGATCGCTGATGAAAGGGGTTGCATGGGTGCGCTTCCATTGACGACCCGCACCATTTGAAGGGGTTTGTATTGTGAAAAATTGAACTATTATTTTAATAAGGCTATTTTGTGCGATTATTTGAATCTAATTTTATAAGTAAGCGCATAAAATGGCAGTCGCACCTTACATAGGTGCGTGGATTGAAACGACCATGAACAAGTATTTGTCCACAACAACAAAATGTCGCACCTTACATAGGTGCGTGGATTGAAACTAATTTCGACCCGCAGTTCTCCATTTGGTACGTTGTCGCACCTTACATAGGTGCGTGGATTGAAACTTTTTGAAATTAGCCGAAATTTGAAAGCATTCCCCGTCGCACCTTACATAGGTGCGTGGATTGAAACTTGGTTCAGATTCCAGTTTTCGCAACTTCCAGTTGTCGCACCTTACATAGGTGCGTGGATTGAAACCATTTTGTAAGAAATCTAACAACAGAAAAGGAATCGTCGCACCTTACATAGGTGCGTGGATTGAAACTTCCCTCCCTTTAAGTGTTGCGTTCTGCCAAAAGTCGCACCTTACATAGGTGCGTGGATTGAAACAATCAACGAAACATCGAAGAGGAAACTACTTTTTTATAGTCGCACCTTACATAGGTGCGTGGATTGAAACCTTCATAGGATTGCAACGTCGCCATTTCCCTGACGGTCGCACCTTACATAGGTGCGTGGATTGAAACCGCCGATTAAACTCTTTTATCGCCGCATTCATTGTCGCACCTTACATAGGTGCGTGGATTGAAACCAGGTGCTCCCGAAAGTTCAACTGGAACTGCTGTGTCGCACCTTACATAGGTGCGTGGATTGAAACGATTCTTCCCCTAGATTTACTCCAGGCTCCACCCCGTCGCACCTTACATAGGTGCGTGGATTGAAACCCCCTATAGGGGGGTCATTGAATGTCTTTACAGGAGGTCGCACCTTACATAGGTGCGTGGATTGAAACAATTCCAGCTGGCGTTTCCACTTCCCAAGCTAGCGGTCGCACCTTACATAGGTGCGTGGATTGAAACCTTCATCCTGACAACTGAATTGTACTTCTTGAAATGTCGCACCTTACATAGGTGCGTGGATTGAAACCTGAAAAACCGCGAGCCTATGACCGTTGTAAACGGGTCGCACCTTACATAGGTGCGTGGATTGAAACTGGAACAAACGAGAAGGGCTTTCAATACTTAGCGCGTCGCACCTTACATAGGTGCGTGGATTGAAACACTGTTGGAAAAGCGGGTAAATTTAATTTTGAAGTCGCACCTTACATAGGTGCGTGGATTGAAACCCTTGCTCTCTGCCGCTGTTTCATTATTTTTTCGAGTCGCACCTTACACAGGTGCGTGGATTTAAATAAAACCATCATCACTAACCACTGCTATTACTATATCAGCTGAGTGTGTGATTGATATAAGAAGGGGAGCTGGGAGGGATAGTTTAACGTTTTAGGGGATTGTTTTGTAGAAAGGAAAGGAAAGGAGTGTTTAAAAATGAGAATTTTAGAGTTATTAAATACTGTGGCAACGGCTTGCGGTGTGGTTGTGGCTGTTGATAAAGCTTCTTCAGTTTTGAAAAGACATGGAACTAATGTTAAAGATAGGATTTTAAAGCTATCTGGGATTCAAATTGAAAGTAGTAGTCCAATAGAAGGGGAGCTTAAAGATGAGGTGGCGATTGCTATTGATTTTGGTGGATCTCCGATGAAAAATGATGTTGAAACATATTTAGAGGCTAATCAGATTGATGCAACGTTTTTGATTTGTAGTAATGCTAAAGGTCGAGTTGAGTTAGATTTGTATAACGAGGACGATTGGCGCTTAGCAGTGAAAGAAATTAGCGGGTTGATTAAAGCGATAAAAGAAAAATCCTCTCCCACGAAAGTACATTTGTTCATTAATGGACCGGTGGCATTGGCTTATGCAGTTGGTTATGTCACAAGGACTTTGAACCCTTATCTTTACCAATTAAACCGTGGAGACAATGTTGCACCTAGTCGAAAATATGCACAAGTCATGAAAATCAACGAGGAATTGATGTGGTAGTGGAGAAGGAGTGGTGTGTGTTGTGGTAATAAGTTAAGCAGGTTGTGGACGCTTGATGTACGCGTGAAAATATCAGTAAATGATATTGTGACTGTTGTTGATTGTTATTTGTGTTAATAGGGTGATGGTTTGTAGGCAAAAAAAAAGAATCCGTGATGGATTCGATTCCTATGCGGTATGTGATTTGATTAGTCGAATTTTTGTATCATCTATTTGTGACTCCGTGAGGTAACTAACAGCATCTGATGGTTACACGTTTTGAAATGTAGCATTGAATGTTGTAAGCGAATCCCCCTTATTTTTTCGATCAACAGCATTCGAAAAGTATTGCCTATTCTCTAGCAAGTAAAGTTTCTAGCTCTTTTATTTTCTTATCTTTCTCAGCAAGTTGCTCACCTTGTTCATTAAGGAGAGGGAGTAATTCTGCTCTTACTTCTGCTCTGCCCCTTGCTTCTAACTGTTCTACTCTTGTCATAATATTTCGCACCTCCGTGTCGACTTTAAAAACATTAAAGCTATTTTTAAGTGTTTGAAGAATTTGATCAATTTTTGCATCTTTTGGTGCTTCAACCTTTCCGATTAGGATGCCAGCGAGCTCTCCTGCTTGAGAGTTAGTTTGAGAAAGTCGCTTTAAGTCTACATACAAAACATTTGATGTGTTTGGATGAGTGCGGTGATCTGCCTCATCCATCAGGATATAATTGGAAAAAATGTTGCCTTGTAATAGATTGGTTATTGCCCCGTTTAATAACCACAAGTTACTAGCGTACTTGTTTTCTCCTCTAGTTAATGAAAATCCGAGATACTCAATACTTTGCACTTCAACAGGAAGGTCAGGATGCGTTTTATTTTGAAACTCAATATAATCCACCTTATTTTCACTATCAATTCTCATATCCTGCCGTTTTGGCGTTGAAGAATCCGCATTTCGATAGTAAGGGTACTGCGTTATAACGTTGATCTCGCCCTTAATAGGGGTAATATTAGTGTCTTTATGCTTTTTAATGTAAGCTTTGTAGAAGATGTTGGTCATCTCACGTAATGTCTCCCAATATTCCTGCCGCAGGAAAGTGTAGTTTAAAAAAACATCGTTGAGTGGAGTGATTGCTTTTTTCCCTGTGTCTAAACTGATATACCCCAAAATGTTTTCTCTTTTTTTACTCATTTCAATTCTCCTTCATTATAACATTAAACTTTACTTTTCACAAG
>Ga0123355_10021519_pt1 | contig 10321 bp, 7 predicted proteins | sample TergutEmb28metaG_3_FD_89872 | JGI IMG/M metagenome (GOLD analysis project Ga0123355, IMG submission 89872) | Embiratermes neotenicus P1 segment gut microbial communities from Petit-Saut dam, French Guiana - Emb289 P1 | ecosystem: Host-associated > Arthropoda: Insects > Digestive system > Gut ... | reverse complement strand
GGAGGCGCAGGCGGCGGGGCAATCACGCGTGACTACACCTTTGATGTACGGGGTAACCGTACTCGTATGACTGTAACCGGGGCTGAGGTGTATACGGTTAACTACACGTATGACTTGAACAACAGGTTACTGACAGAAGTGCGGACGGGTAGTAGCGCAAGTAGCACAACCTTTACGTATGACAATAACGGTAATCAGCTGACTAGTGTAACGGGAGTACAGACGGAGACGCGTACTTACAACGCTTTTAACCATCTGACGCGGGTAACGCGGCCTGGGATGACTGTGGATTATACGTATCGGCCGGATGGGCTACGGCTATCTAAAAGGATAGGAACTGTGACTACTACGCATGTCTGGGATGGGACGCATATAGTCGCCGAGAGGAATGCAACAGGGGGAGTAATCAACCGGTTTGACCGAGGGGCCAACTGGCGTATAATACGCAGTGAGCACCATGGGTTCTACTTGTACAACGTCAGAGGCGATGTAATTCAGAGAACCAACGCTACCGGCGCTGTTACCCACTCGTACAGGTATACGGCCTTTGGCAATGAACTCAGCGGTACCCAGAGTGCCAACACTACATCCAATAATCAGTTTAGATTTGCTGGCGAGTACTGGGACGCTCACACACAGACGTACTACCTCCGCGCTAGAAGCTTCAACCCAAGAACGGGGCGCTTCACGAGCCCCGACCCTTACTGGAGAACGCACAACATGCAGAGTAGCCGGGCGGCGATAGCGCAGAGTGCCAACCTCTTCGTTTTTGTAATGAACAATCCCGTGAGATTCGTAGACCCGACTGGCTTATTTGCATTATCCTCTAATTCTCTAAAACAGGCAGGGCTAATGCTTGCATCATCAACATCAACCAATGGGCCAACGACTGTGACTGCAACAACATCATTTGGGGATACGATTGATATCACGGATGTCCAAAATGCTATGGAAGCGGGCGCAGACATGCTAGTTTTTGTAGGTGGCATGGCTGTTTCCGGTTCCAGCCGCCGCTTACCACAACATGCAAGCATACAAATATTTATTGCCCCTGGGCATGCGTTGTGGGACACAGGGCACTTTAGAACAATATGGGACGGAATAGGACACGCAACAATAGGCGGCTTTACCGCAAACCGAACTTTTGATGGAATTCGCGGTGCTCTAGGTGAAATAGGCGAGCCTATGGATGGCCTTATCAATGATGGGTTTGACATCTATTATCCGGCGCTCAACTCGTTGACATACCTTCCAGGAGTCACTGCCGCGCAAGTAGAGAGTATGTTTTCAGGCGCAATAAATTTTAGCATTCGAGGCTCAGTACCATATAACCCGTTGGCAAATTTCGCTACAGGCGGTCATAATTCGAACTCGTTTATAGCAGGACTACTAACTTACGCCGGAATTGAGCATCCTTCCATGTCAACATCCATATTTGGTGGGTTTCCAGGCTGGGGGAATCCAATCCCTACACATCACTTTAGGCTCCGGGTTCAAGACCCTCGAGGAATAATTGGGAGTCTATAGAAGCCTGATTCTTTGCAAGCCAACAGTCCAGAAAATCGTAAGACAGTGTATTTTTAGTTTAGAGGGTGTGAAAATGAAAATAATTATTTGCGTTTCTGCTACATTATTGATAATTTTTTCCGTTTTAGTTATAGCAAGGGTACATGCTTCAGCGTCCCACGCGTCCCGTTCTTTCATGCAACAATCGGAGGAGGAGATCAGAGAGTATCTTTTGGAACTCACTCCCATTGGTATGAATATGGAAGAAGCGCGCCGCGTGATTGAATATCATTTTCAAATTGAGGAATGGGGATATGGACCTTGGGGCATAGATTATCAAAATGGTGTTTGGCGCCGTTTTGACCCGAGAATTCATGCCTATAGACCATCGCACATTGGAGTCAAATCACTTAATCTTAGACTTGGGCGATATCGCAGAAGTGGCAGGATTTTAGCCACTACTTTTGTACATGTCGGTTGGGGCTTTGACGAGAATTCAGAGTTGGTTGATGTCTATGTGTCTAAAAGCAACCCAGCCATGTGATATTAAGTACAAAGTTGACCGCGGAGACGGAGAAGCTGGCACATCCAACAACCCCTGACGCTTCGCCGGCGAGTACTGGGACGCTCACCGCGGGGAGTATTACCTCCGCGCTAGGAGCTTTAACCCAAGAACCGGACGCTTCACCCAGCCTGACCCGTTCTGGGGTCAACCGGGACGCTACTTGGCCAAGGGCATTCATGGGCTTCTATTCGGAATGATACTAATACTTCTGTTACAGTAGGGGGGTTCACTTTGCAATCAAACCAATCAGTATCTGTTGGAACATGGGGGAATCAACAGGGACGCAATGGCGTTTGGTTTAATTTGGAGAGATATTTTATACAACGATACGACATCGACACCGAGCAGTATGACAGAGCTGTTGGGGTAAGCTTAAATATAAATAGTCACCAATTAAACCTAATATCAACATTCATTCTTGATAACGATGAATGGACATTGCGTAACAACTGTTCGTGGTTTGTAGCAGGATTATGGAATCTCGTTAGCCCAGATGCTTATGCATTAAGTTCAAATTTGTTTAATGTGTATACTCCGAATGGACTAAGGAGCCAAATAGTGAATTTCGATAACCACATGGTTGGATTTACATGTGATGATCCGTTTATCCGACCGTCACGTATCCAGAGGTAGGCGACTGATAATCGAAATTCGAGTTCTCGTTAAATATAGCCATTCCACCTGAAAACCAACTCGCTGGTTTTCAGGTGGAATGACCATAAATGTTGCTTGGGGCAGACAGCAATAGTATAAGATGGGAGTGAAATAAAATTATAAAATTGTTTAAGATCGCATCTCTAATAGTAGGCATAATATTATGCCTGTTAGTGATAATTGTGATAGGCGCATATTTGCATTTTTTTGTTATTAGAAGGCTTGTGAGTGTAGCAAATCGTCCAATTGGTGAAGTAGTTGTTGATGATTCTGGTATAACTATGGAAGTAAGGTTTGCGCTTAGCACTCAGAGCTTCGCGAGATATTCATACCGGATTCAAGGTGATAACCTTTATGTTAGGATTTATTATGTCCTTATTGGGAGTAGAGGTTACTACACAATTGAACTTCTAGGTGATGAATATCGAGATATTTCGAATATTTACCTTGAAGACAGGAGAAACCAAAGACTAATTTGGAGTCGAGATGAAACTCCGTGAACATACGTTGTGGTTGACACGGTGCCGGATAATCACAGGGACGGAATAATTGATGCATTTTCTCGGTATTCGCAGAGCAAAGCATCCTCCAGCATTCGGCCTAAACCCCAACCCCGAGTCTAAACCAGACAACCAGCCCACAAGTCGCAAACGGCAAGTGGGCTTTTCTATAGGTCTGACTCGTTGGGTAACTCCGGCATGGGCAGAGCCCGTCCCATGCCCTAGACACCACATCTTTTTGCACATATTTACAATCGCGCATATAATGACTATAATGTGATTACAATAAAAGAGAGAACGTCGGGAAACGTCCTCTCGGTTGCTGTGCCGCAAGGCGCAACGACTAACCCGTAATTGTTATTACGCTGATAGCCGCCCTCCTGTTTAGACGCAGGGGCGGCTAGTCTTTTTTGTTGGCAAATTTATCTATGAGAAGGACTATCAACGTCACCAAAGCGATTACCGCAATGAAAGTCTGAACATCCAAGTACATAGGGCCTCACCTTCTTTCGAAGGGTCAGCCGCCGACACCCTGCTTTACAGCTTGGTAATTATAGCACATTGGCCCGATGACTAACATAGTTCCAATGTCTTAAATCTCGCCATATTCCCGGAGCGCCGCTTCACCTACGATACCATGTGGCGAGTACTATCCGAAACCGACCCCAACGGCTACATCACACGCTGGGAATACGACAGACTAGGCCGGGTAACCCGAGTAACCCACCCCAACGCCGGGTTTGAAACCTACACCTATAACGGGCAACGCAGGGACGGTTCGGCAACGCAGGGACGGTTCTATTGACACAACCAGCCAATATGATATACTCCCCCCGAGGTGATAAAATGCCAAGGAAAGCCAGACAAAAAAGCAACACAGGGATATATCATATAATCATAAGAGGCATTAACAGGCAAGACATATTTCATGACGATGAAGACAAAGGCGTATATTTAGACCGGCTATCAAAGTATAAAGCAGATTGCGGGTTTGAAATATACGCCTATTGTCTTATGGGCAATCATATGCACTTGTTACTCAAAGAGGGCAAAACAGGCATATCAGGTATAATGAAACGAATCGGCACTAGCTATGTGTATTGGTATAACCGGAAATATGACCGCACAGGCCATCTGTTTCAAGACAGATATAAAAGTGAACCGATAGAAGATGACAGCTACCTTCTGACAGTAACAAGGTATATCCACCAAAACCCGGTAAAAATTGGCTTGAGTATCGACAGCTGGACAAGCTACAACGACTATCTCGGCAACGGCAATATGACGGACACAAAGCCGGTACTGGAACTGTTTAACCTGGACATAATCAAAGCGCGGAATATATTTATCGAATATGTAAGCGAACCAAATAGTGATGTATGCCTAGAAATATCAGAAACCAAAAGGGTAACAGATAAAGAAGCGGAAAGACTCGCTAAAAAGCTGAAACTTAAAAATTTTCAAGAGATCCAGCAAACGGATAAACCCAAACGAGACATGATATTAAAAGAACTAAAAGACGCAGGGCTATCCATAAGGCAACTGGAGAGACTTACGGGGATTAGCAGAGGGGTTATACTCAAGGCGTAAATGATGATGCGCAACACCTCTGCGTCAAGTTGGGCTCGGCATAATAATACATCAATTTACTTAATGCAAACCGGAGGCATTCCCGTGGCGGTTGTAGGCATAGACCTTGGCACAACAAACAGCATAGTATCAGCATTTGTAGACGGCAAAAGTATTCTTATCCCTAACTCAAACGGCGAGCTTCTAACCCCAAGTGTTGTAAGCTTAACCGGAAATGGCGAGATAATCGTAGGCAACGCCGCAAAAGACCGTCTTATTTCTAGTCCAGACTTAACAGCGTCTTTATTCAAAAGGCAGATGGGTAATACCATACAAATCAAACTGGGACGCAAGACCTTCCAGCCGGAGGAATTATCCTCATTCATACTGCGCCGGCTTATTAAAGATGCCGAGATTTTCTTGGGGGAGCCGGTTACTGAATTATTAACGTCTGCGCAATTTCCGGTAACAATATGCTTAGCGGCACGGACTTTGACCATGCTATTGTTTCAGATATATGCGCCATATATGACCTTAACCTACGATATCAACGCCATGCTAGTGGTACAGGCAAAGGCAGTGTCTACAGGTAAAGAGTATCAGCTGGTGATTGCAGGCAAAGGCCTCTCTATCCCCGACCATCAGCTAGAAAAATACGTTAAAAACATCCATAAAACAAAGCTTGCCCATTATGAAAGAATGGACTTGTTACCATACAGTTGACTTCCAACACCTTATCCAATATGCTAAACGAAAATAAAACCGTGAGGTAATCACAAGACATGGGAATTTGGATTTATCGTAAGTAAGACATTCACGATGTCGTAGGGTGGCCGTAGCAGCCGCTCTGTTTAACTACGATAAATTTCAGGAGGATACCTATGTCTTTTTTATTGCTCGAAGCCATTAATATTGAGAAATATTTTGCCGATGTTCAAAGCCTAAATATAAAAAATTTCAAGGTATACACAGGCGACCGCATAGGCTTTGTAGGCGCCAACGGAAGCGGAAAAACAACATTGCTCAACATCTTAACGGGAGAAATACAACCCGACGCGGGCGTTATCCACCGCAATTGCGATATTGCGTATATACGTCAATTTGGCATTATTACCGGTAATGGTAGTTATAACACGCGCAAACTAGGCGAATATGACGTGTTGGATAAACTAGAAAACCCCGTAGTAAGCGGTGGAGAGCTAACCCGCATTAAAATCGCCCAAGCTTTTAGCGAAGCGCATAGGCTGGTTTTTGCCGACGAGCCCACTTCAAACTTGGATATCCACGGCGTTAAACAGTTTGAAGCGGAGCTGTCACGGCAAGACAGCTTCATATTAATATCCCATGATCGGGAACTGCTAAACCGCTACTGCAACCGCATAATGACCATAGAAAACCACGGCGTAGTCATATACGAAGGCGATTACGACGCGTACAAGCGTCAAGCAACAGCCAAGCAAGAGCGTGCATTGTTCGAATACGAACAATACGCAAACGAAAAAGAGCGGCTACAAAAAGTGTACAAAGACAAAAAGGCAAAAGCCTCCAAAGTTACTAAAAAGCCCAAAGGCATGTCGTCCAGCGAAGCGAAACAACGTGCTTTTATTGCCACATCCCGCTCCTTTGACGGCAGGCAAAAACGGGCAGACCAAGCGGCAAAATCAGTACAAGCACGTATAAGCCAGATGGATATCAAAGTAAAACCACGCGAAGCCCCGGCCATGAAGCTAGATTTCGGCCTGACAGACCCGCCTCGCGGCAAGATTATATTTTCCGGAAATATCTCATTCGCATATGGTGACAGGTATTTGTTTCACAATGCCGAGTTTGAAGTGGAAAATGGCGCAAAAGTCGCGATCCAAGGTGCAAACGGTAGCGGTAAAACCACCCTTTTAAATATACTATACAGTGGGGAATTCACCCGCGCCCCAAAGGCAACTATCGGCTATTTCCGTCAGGGCTTCGAGCAACTGGATATGAGCAAAACCCTCCTGCAAAACGCTATGGCAGACAGCGTGCAATCCGAAACAATGGTACGCTCGGTACTGGCACGGCTATTGTTTACCCGTAACACGATAAACAAGACAGCCGGCGTACTTTCCGGTGGCGAGCGGGTAAAGCTTAGCCTCGCAAAACTGCTGGTATCTCGTTGCAATGTGTTGTTGCTGGATGAGCCGACTAACTACTTGGATATGCCTTCGCTTGAAGTTTTGCAGTCCATTTTGCAGGAGTACGAAGGCACGCTAATGTTTGTTTCCCATGACCGCGCCTTTGTAAATGCCGTATGTACGGAAATACTAACTGTGCGGGACGGAAAGCTAAAATGACAAATGGCTGTATATTAGGCTTGGCGGGGAATACGGTTTTATACGTACCCGGCACCTATGCCCTTAACTCTTCACGGTAACCGCAACATACGGCACTACAACTATCCCCGCAAAAACATCACCCCAGCCTGCGCTATACCGCTGATACATGGAATACTGCTTTTTCCGCATAGTCTCCAGCCAGTTATGCCCATCCAGGGTAAACTCCTCCTGCATCTTGCGCGTGGTATGGAGGATTTCATCCCTCACCGCCTCCGCAACCAACCGCTCGGCATGTTCGCGGAAATTTGAACGCTTTAGCATATTGTCACCGCTTGCCAATTCTTCTATACGGCCTGTTAACTCCACATATATGTGGACTTGCGGGCCTTTTTCATTTTCGGTGAAGCGGATTTTCACATTGTGACGTTCTACTTTAAACGGTATGAGTTGCTCCCCTACTTCGGCTGTAACCACTGCCCCACGCCCGGCATCCGCAAAACACCACAGGTATCCCCGCAGTTCGTCTCTGCTAAGACTGCCTACTTTACGGCTGTTTTTTAGTACCGCCGCGCCGGATAGACTTAGCTCGTCATCTCCCGCTTCCATAGATGGGATTAGAGCGCCGTCCGTGTATTTCAACTGGGTTGTTAGCCGCTCCAAGTTCATGATAAAGCTTGCACCGCCGATTTTGCGTTTATCTTTATATATTGCCGCTACATATTGCCCAGGCAATGCCTCCCCCGGCGGGTTTGCGGTAATAATTTCGCCCGCATAGCCGCACGAGGCCAGTATGTGTATCTGGCGGGCTATCTCCGGGTGGCGGTCTACCCAGTCCAGTGCACCGCGTACCAAATCGGGTTCTTCCAATAAAGCGCCCCCCAGCGCCAGCATCTTGGCTTGACCAAAGTACAGCTTCGCGTTGGTTTCAGCGTCGATTTTTTTTATGGCCTCCGTAACTGTTTGCCCACAGGCTTTTTTAATATGCTGGGGTTCGTCTTCGCTTTCGTCTGCCCCGCCATCCAGGGCCGCCGGAAGGGATAGGGTTACGGTGTAGCGTTCACCGTCTTCGGCTTCGGCTTTGTCAATCCCAAGTGCCACAACAAAGGCGCGGTCCTCCAGCTCTACTTTATCCCAGCAACCGGTAAGCCCGCCAAGGGAAACAGCCGCAAGCGCAATAAGTGCGACGTGCTTTTTCCCGCGAAACTTGGAAGCAAGTATTAAGATAAGCGGCAACACCACCAGGAAAAACACCCCGGCTGTAAGATACATAAAGTCCATCCTTTCATAGATTTCAGCCTCGTTCCATGGCATACAGGTTATGATATAAGTCGCAATTGCCGTGACCAACACACCTATTTGCCACATTCTGTTGGCGCGGCTTGGCGGGTGAGACCGGCCGCCGGTTTTATGGCTTGCCCGGCCCAATGATTCGGGGGTAGCTTTCTTCCCATGAGAAAAGCAATCCTTGATTAGCACCCCGCCAAAAAACAACAGCGCATTAACAAGCGCAAAAGTAGTCACAATCCAAAAACTAAAAACCAACGCCTCCTGCCGCTCTATAAATGCGCCGGGCAAGCTTAACATATCCATCATTGCAAGCACCGGCCAAGAGCGGTCAACTACCCCCCGGCCAAATTTGGCCAAAGTAATAACCGAAATTATCATGATAACCATCCCCGCAACACCCAAAGCAAAAACTACGGCCTTACGCATTTTTTTCTCGGGATGCACATAGGGTGATACAAGAAGCACACATTCCAGACCGGTAAATAAGAAGCCAAGCCTTAACGCACCATTTATAAGCGTCTGCGGCGGGGTTGTTAACACGGGCTGAAGATTGCCCCAATCCGTATCCATCAGCGACACTATTAATAGGAAGGCAAACGGTAGCACCATCAAAGCCAATAACACCTCAGCCACCCTAGCGCGGGTTTCTATGCCCTTAACCGCGGCATAAGCGGCGATTATAAGCATCACTGCGCCGGTCACTGGCATTGGTGTGTTTTTTAGCAATACTTGATTCACCACCAGTAAAAACGCGCGCAACTCCAGTCCGGCCGAAAGCACAAGCTTTATCCAAAATATCACGCCGATGAAATATGCCACCGGGCGCGTAAGGAAATAGCCGGTGCTTTCAATAAAAGTATTAGCAGGCCTAAGTCTGGCGGCGGTCGCGGTTAGCGCACCTATTAGCATCGACAGCAAAACAAGCCCAAGTACTATCATCCAGCCGTCGCTACCGGCGTATTCCGCTACGCGGCGCGGCAACACAATAACGCCTGTACCCATTGCGCCTATGATGATGAGCACCTGTAGCTGGCGCAGAGTGATTTTTTCGTTGATGGATATCATATGCACCTCTTTATTCATACCGGCTTGCCTGCCTGGGATTGGCAAAAAACGGCCGCTTTTTAAGCATAAACAACGGCAATCGGAAAAGACTGTCTTTCAAATCCTCACCCTTGCTAAGCTCGGAAGCGGCAAAGGGCATAAGATACGGGAAACCAAAGCTCCTAAGAGACGCCATATGAATAAGCGCGATGAGTAACCCGGCCCAAAGCCCCAAAAACCCAAGCCCGGCCGCAAGCAACAGCACCCCATACTTTACCAGCCTAAAACCATAAACCAGCGACACATTAGGGATAGAAAACGTAGCAATCCCATTAAGCGCCACAATAATTACAACAATAGGACTGACAAGCCCCGCTTCAACCGCGGCTTGCCCTATAATTAGTCCCCCAACAATACCGATAGTCCCGCCAGATGCCGTCTTAAGCCTAATCCCGGCCTCGCGCAACATCTCAAAAGCCGCATCCAGCATCAAAATCTCTATCACGGCCGGAAACGGCACGGCCAGACTGGCCTCGGCCAGCCTTGACACCATAGAAAGGGGAATCATAGAAGGGTGATACAGCGCAATAGCCACATAAAGCGCCGGCAATGCCACAGCAATAAACGCACCAATAAAACGTAACACGCGTGTTATTGACATCACCTGCCACCGGCTGTAATAATCTTCCGAGGCTTGAAAAAAACAATTAAGAGTAACCGGTGCCAACAGTACGAAGGGCGAGTTATCTACGATAATGGCAATGCGCCCCTCCAAAATGGAAGATGCCGCCTTGTCCGGCCGCTCGGTAAGTTGCAATTGCGGGAAGGGGCTAATCCAGCTTTCTTCTATTAGCTGTTCCACACAGCCGCTGTCGAGTATCCCGTCG
>Ga0123355_10021517_pt1 | contig 10322 bp, 6 predicted proteins | sample TergutEmb28metaG_3_FD_89872 | JGI IMG/M metagenome (GOLD analysis project Ga0123355, IMG submission 89872) | Embiratermes neotenicus P1 segment gut microbial communities from Petit-Saut dam, French Guiana - Emb289 P1 | ecosystem: Host-associated > Arthropoda: Insects > Digestive system > Gut ... | reverse complement strand
TCATCACTCATAACTGAATCGTTATCCGTCACCCAGTCACTATCATCTTTATCTTCACCATCGTCCTCCCATAGAATGTCATCTTCGGATCCGTCCAAAGCATTGCTTATGCAACACTTCTTGGAAGATCTGACGATAATGCTCTCCGGGATGGCTTTCCATTCAGCCGACACCCACCACGCGACTTCTGAAAGAGTTGCGTGTTTGATTTTTCCAGTTTCTGTTAACTCACGGGCACGATCCGCAATCCAGGTCAGATATTGTTGCTTCAACCTGTCTTTAAAGGGCTTGTTAATGGATACGTCCATTGGTTGCAACACTGATGTCATTCCACCCGGGATGACAACAAGTTCCGTTTTCATCTTGCGCAGCTGGTTCTTCATGGAATCAGTGAGATGCCCTTTGAATGAATCAAGGACAAGCATTGATGGTTGATTTAAGAAAGCTCTAGGCCTGCGACCCCATACTATTTTCAGCCACTCCATCAGCTCTCCCGTCATCCATCATTTTTCCTGGGCCCTGACTATAACGTCTTCCGGAAACGCCTCTGATTTGGGTAAAGTCTTCCTTTTCAAAATCAGCAAGGGTGGTAGTTTTCTCCCATCAGCAGTTGCTGCCAGCATTACTGTTAGGCGAAGCTTTTCGCACCCAGTGGTTTTTAAAAGTACCTCCTTCACGCCTTTCTTCTCCAACGTATAGTTTGGCGGCATATAAAATGGCCATTTCATCGGCAGTGGCCATTTTCGCCATCAGAAAATTTCCCGTCTTCCTCAGGTTGGTGATGTACCGCTGATAATTCAACAACTTTTGTTCAAAATCTTTTGGGAGCTTCTGGCATATCGTCGTCCTACGCCGCAACGCCAGCCCATCCGGCGCATGAACCTTATGGCCCATCCTTTACTGGCTTTAAAACGACTTCGAGGAATGTTCAAAGAACTGGCCTTTTTTTATCGCCTCTTCGCGAAGTAGATCATAACTCACATACAGTCCCGTCTTACGTCTCTCATGAAAGAGCGTGAAAAGTGCACAATCAATTTCAGGAAATCGTCCTTTCTTGGGTACAGTGAATTTCTTTCGTGACGCCCCACACCCGCTGATCGCTGCCTTGTGTTTCCGCCACAGTCGAACGTTACTTTCATCAACTCCAAAAATTGCAGTGGCTTTGCGGTTTCCCTTATCCTCTGCGCACCGAATAACTTCACGTTTGAACTTTGCCGTATATGATAGTCTTTTAGATTTCTGGCGTCCCTCTTCCATAACTAGGGTACACGAACAATTGGAATAAGCAGTCTGTTTACCGGTATTCCTTCAGTTGAAATTATAACCCCAAGTGGAGTTGAGCAACGAGGTATTTCAATTTCAGCATAAAAAGCGTGACATCACAGTGCAGCTAGTAATTACCGTACCTATATTTATTTTGGTATGCACCCTGTTTATCGTTTTACTACTGTAAGAGGGCATAATCCATACTAAATGTAAGACAGGCATGAAAGAACCCATATAACATTGGAAATTATGTTACAAAGAAAGTTGCTGCCTAGTCCATTTTAGTACTCGTAGTCAAATCTCCGGCGACAGTCACACAGTGAGGCGGTTTGTTTTGGCTGGGAAATGGCGTGCCATAAGGTATATCAGCAGCGATATTAGGTGCGGTATGTGGTCATATTTCAGCTGGGTACACAGCAGGAACATTCTGCCACAAAACACGCCGTTATTTAGACGTTCCTGTAGACAGCAACGTTTGGCAGATTGAGCGAGGTTTCGTTCAAGGAATGGTGACTGTGTTGTGCACACTGCTAACGTATCGTGAGAAGGTAATGAAATGCCCCCTTTTGCATAGCATAGCGAAATAAACATACCAGGTTTCTAAGATTGCAGACTGTCTGCGAAGCGCTTTATTCATGAGGTGTATATGGACATAATTGGGTAAAGTGGCCGGAGCGTGAATCTGACCACAAACCATTATATAATGTGGAATTAATTTGTGGGGCTATAATTCTATGGCTCTACATGAATGTACGAAGCAATTAAATGGCCGTAGCGCTAATCAGCTGTGGTGCATTTGAACCGCTGGCAGTTAAATGGTCACTTCACACACAGCGCGTTAGTCAGATAATGGTTAAAGCATTGGTAACATCCAATATTATTGAATCAGTCTGCCTTGTAGGCAAGGGGCGGTTGAAGGAAAGGTGCGGATTAGAAACGCGAACTAACTTTTCTTTCGTTTGAGAAATCAGCAAAAACTAGTGCGGATTAGATTCGGGTGCGGATTAGATTCGAGAATATACGGTATATTATCATGTGGCCAGTCTGGCTGTACCATATTTTGCCACATATCTCATAAATGGCACATTCTTTAAAAAAAAATACTGAACAAAAAGATTTGTGTTTTGTTCTACCGCTACAACTTTTTTATACACTATTCTCATTCTAACATCAATTCACAGAGATATCAGAAATGTATATAGGTATTGATGTAAAAGTACTCCTTGCTTTTGTCAGGTATTAATGAAACTTGAACTTTCTAGGCACATTTTCGAAAAATACTTATATATAAATTTTCATGTAAATCTGCCTGGTGGGAGATGAGTTGTTCCATGCGGATGGATGGACATACAGACATGACAAACATTTGATTTTTGCAATTTTGCAAATGCGCCTAAAAAGGCAAATATTAACACATTCCCCACGCCTCTGAGCCATACACAAAACCTTGTAATGGAAGGGTGTCATAAAATTTAAAAGAAAATAAATTCAGCTTATAAAAACAAAATTTGCAGTTTAGTTTGTGGATTAAAAAAAAAAAAAAAAGAACAGGGCAACCAACATGAGAACTGAAATGATGCAAAAGTTTCAATATAAACATTATTATACAATTTGGTGCACATATATATTGTATATATGTTGCTAAGATTTTATGGTTCTGCATCACTTCTGTGTAACACCACGTGATCACACTGCTACAGAACCAGCTGCGTAAAACTATATCAATTTATACATAATTTACTGAACTTCCTCAGGATGGTTGCTGATGACCCAAACATGTAGCAAGCACATTTGACACAAAAAAAGGTGTATCACTTTGCAGATGGAATGTGTTCTTAAGTGTATGAACTTGGATGAAATAATTAACAATCTGTACAGCAGGACTTTCAACTGTTTTCAGTATTTAAGAATTCAATCCTCAGATTACACCTATATTACTACAACCGGAGCATTATGAAGAAGCATTAAAAAAGATACTTCAATATACAGTCCTCCTACTTGGTTGATGAATTCTTGATGTTTCGAAATGACTTATAATTCTTCGAAAGATTTCTCTACTTATGCAGATTGATTCAGACGAAAAGGTCAGTATTTAGGGAAATGATAGTATTGGTTATCATGACAAAAAATTCTGAATAGTTACTGAGATAGAGCTGTTTGAATCTTCAGACCTAATATTTTAGTCACAGAAGCAATCAAAACATGTTGGGTAACAGTAATACATGATAAAACAAATTTTATTGATGTGCATTTGTTGGTTTGTCACATAGTATAAGCATTCTTCAATGCACGATGTGGAACATATAAACTCCAGACCTAACTCCATTAGACTTTTGTTTGTGGGATTGTATGAAGAGCAATGTTTACAAAAGAAAAGTCATTAAGTGTTTGCTTGTATTTTGGAAGCTGCTGTTCACATAAAGAAATATGAAGATCAACTCAGATAAAAAAGCACAAGTTCTTTGCACACAAGTTGCAAAGTTGTATTCAGGTTGATGGTGGGATTTACGAACATTTACTGTGAGCTGTAACTTATTTGTTGTTTAAACACTCCATAACATTTAAATACAGTTAAAAGTACATAACTTCTCCATTCAGCTCTGTCTCTGTAATGAATCAAAATTAACGTTCATATCAACTTTATTTCCTCATAATGACCGTTACTATCATCCCTGAAAATACTAATCTTTCCTTCTGACTAAACTTGTATAGCTTAAATAACACAGTAAGGTATCTGCCATATGTATCAGAATTCAGCAACGCATTTAACTTAACAATATTTTCAATTGTACTTATCTGAATGTTTGGTATTTTACGACTTACTGCACATCCTACACTCATTGTAATTTTGAATATTTTGTCCATATATGTTAAGATCCCTATGCTGGCCATTAACTTACCATATAGAACACAGAATGCCACCGCGTGGGTTCTACCACCTCGCAAAGAAATTCTTAACTTCACTGGAAGCACAGTGGGCAGAAAGACTGACATGACAACAACCAGAGGCATGACAGATGACCGGATCATCAACGTACGCGGCACGCCAGAATAAAGGTACTGCACAGAGGAATGTCAGTGAAAGCGCCAGTTCAGTCAAATGCTTTAATCACACATAACATGTATACACAAGAATGACACATTTACAATGAGAAGCTAATCATGGACTTCCTATGTATGACACTAGAAACAGCCCAGTCACACAACTGGTAAACACAATATTCACACATTACTATCTGTGGAAGTCATGGGGTCATCAGTAACTACAACTTCCACAGATAAACCTTCAACTGATATGTCCGTACACATTACGGTCAAAGAGGGGTATAATAAATTTGGTGAAATGCAATACCAACTGAAGCACAGATATCTCCTGGCTACTGCATAATGAAAACTGTCATCTGGCATAACTATTGACTCATTACTCACACACTCACATAGCAAGTGCATTATATAAGTGGACACCACAAACAGGAATAGACATCACCAAACAGGGACTAAGTTTGAACTGTAAATGTCTTCATATGCATGTGCAATGAAATACACTGACAATTCCATTGTAGCAATAACTTAGGCAATAGATACAGCAGTATCATCATTCAGAAATTAAAGCTCATTTACATTGTATTCAGCTGATGAATAGGACAGTATCAGCTATCCAAATGGCAGTCTTTGTATCTTTGAATACACAATGACGGGTTTCTGTTTCACTAGCCTTTAAAACAACTTCAGTAAAAACTCTTCAGAATCAGTAGAAGTTTTCACTTGCCTTTTGGAATGCTTATCTTTTTAACATCACAGACACAAACATTAAATTGCTCAAATAAGTAAAATCCCAGCAATATGGAAGTGAGATGCATATAAATATCAACACAATTCTCCAAATGTATTCTCATGAATTCTTTTGCCATCATCTTCACTAAAAAGGTAACTAAACAAAAAATAACTCACATATATCGTGAATAAAAATACAACTAGTTACAGTAATGTGGACTGGAAAGTTATTGAAATACAATTATTAAAACTGCGAGGAGCATTTCGGTTCATAATATTGGATAATATAATAGTGTGGTGTATTATAATTTACAACCAGGGCTGAGTTACATATTACTACACAGTAGTATCTCTAACCTCAATCTTTAGGAACCAAAATTTGGAATCTTCCTACACTGGACTGACAGCTTTTAAGGATTCATCTCTTGTTCAGGGTCCTTAAACCTTATCCTGCTAACGTGGAGAATATGGTGAGCTCCTAATAATGCCAGCAGATGGCAGATGGGATTTAACTCAGTGTTTAAAGGGTTAAACCTATTTGCTACACAAACGTTTTGTGGAGCTGACAGATGACAGTTTAATTTTTAACGCCAGAATACTTCATACATACAAATTTACAAGGGTTTGCATTATTACCTCTGAAGTCTGTGCTTCCATAACTACATGCTTCTTCCAAACAAATTGCCTTTTGGGGAATATCAGGCTCTACATCAGAATCTGATGTGTTCTCACTTTTAGCAGAATCATTACTATGTACTCCTATATTTGTGTCATCATCAAAATTTTGACTTATGTTTGATGTTCTAACATCCTGGAGCAAGCCAACAATTTGTTTTGAATCTGTAATGTTAACAGTTTCATTAACCCTAACCTTACATGAATCATTCAATCTGAACTCTCCTCTCTCTTCGTCTTCTGAAGAATCAGAAGATGATGGCAATATCTCTTTGAACAGTGTGTGTTTTGTGACAATGTTTAAATCATTCACACACGGAATGTCTGAATTAAACACTCCTGCTTTTGTATTCTTACTTTCATCAGAATGTTGTACTGTTTGTGTAAACAGTTCACCCTTAGATGATCTCATCTTGCTTTTCCTTTCATGGTTTGGGGAACCCTTCGAACCTCTGGACGGAGTAACAGGAACTTCGCAGGCTGCATGCACTGTGTTTGTTACCTGCCTGACAACAGGTTCTCCTAGTTTCCTGACATCTGTTTTGAAAGATGATATAACCATTTCCTCTTCTTTGTTCCCTTCACACACAAGGATACATTTGTTCCTGTTTTCTTGGTCTGGTTTGTTATGGATATGATTACTCTGAAGTACTGTGATTTTTGGCTCCTCTAAATCTTCATTTCCTTTTTCTGCATTCTGTTCATGCTCCATTGAAAACCATGTAGGTAACGCTTCTGTGCCTTTTTCTTTCTCCTTGTGTTGTTGATCAATGACTTTAACGTCTTGCTGCTTATATGAATCATGCAAAGACTCATCATCTCTTCCTCCTTTATGTTTCTCTCTGCCTCCAGTTTCCACTTTCCTTCCATTTTCTACCCTTTCCTTTTCCCTTTCTCGCTTTACTTGGATGGCCAACCAGATATCTTTCAATTCACCCGTCAAGTCACGATCCTTGAGGACAGTAAACTCACGCTTAAATTTTGTTTCTGGATTCATAGCTTCTACAAAATCTAACATTAGGTCCACAAGTGCATCACGATCCTGAAAAAAGGATATCCACAACCTGAAATTTAATGGGAATTTCTTCGATAATACATTAGAAATGAAAGCTTGTCTTCCAGAACATATTACATCTACAGCTAAAATACAATTCCTGATGTGGGTTCATGTCCTCTGGGATGTTACATCATGTTGACTGGTAAACAGTTACAGACGTTTCAGGACATACTGGCTCCACCTTCAGGGACTAACAGTGCAAGGCCCAGAATGTTTTGCCCTGAAGCCAATACATTCAAAAATCCGTAACTATATATCAGAAGATGTAAACTTCCATCAACATTCCTGTTAGAACATCAGATATCACAACTGATGATGTGGTTCTATTTGTTATTGTTCACTACTTATGATGACTGCTGGCTTCTAAGATGTGATGATATATAGCCTGGTAGATAGTACATATCTACCAAAGTACACAGCATCATAGCCTTGAAGCCAAAAATTACCATTGGGTCTTTTGCAGTCTTGCCACTGAGTCGGAGAATTTCTGGATTCGCCATCACAGCAAATATGGTGGGCTGTCTTTTATGAACATTCTTCTTGTCAGTTGCAGCTGCATTGCTACATGGGATTTTCATGCCTCCATACAGTGGAATCGGATCTTCCGGCCTCCGGGGGGTTGAAATCTTAATCCAAGACAAAACGTTGATGTAACATGGCTCCTTGGAACCCTGTGAAGAAACAGAATCATAAGCTGAGGATTCAATAGCTAATATAAACAGAAGTGTGCTTTTACTCCAGGTTGGGTTTGGTTGCTTAATTATTTTGCAACTTTCATCGTCAGGTTCTCCCTGAACCACACTTTGAGGCAGTTAATAAAATAAGTACTGTTTATTTTACTCCTTCAAATTCATATCACAACTACATGCACCTCAATCATGACTGAAATTTTGGACATTGTCTGCCATCTTAGGGTAAAAAAAAATCAAAAATTTTGGAAGCTGCACATGCCTTCATGTTGAGGCTGAACAGGGATAGAGGGGATTCTACTCTGGTGGACCCATTAGAAACAGCTAGTCTCAATCCTTGGATCAATTTTCCCCCTTCCGCCTGAAGACAAATTTGATTTAGCTTCCGAAATGTTGTGGGCTTTTTTTTTTACACAATGGCCAATGAACAGAACTTCAGTCATGACTATGATCATATATCATCATCAGAATCCTTTTGAGTGGTGTTCTTCAAAAGTTTCAGGGGAGGGGACGTCTTTTATTAAAATTCAAATATCCTATGCCTCTACTATTTGATAAGCAACGAAATTAGATAAACAGATGGTGCAATCATCAGTTGTTCTTCATATCACAGCTGTCCAGAGACAATGATTTCACACTGCAGTTTGAAACTACAAAAATTGTGTAACAATCTACTGCTGCAATTCACTCTCCAATACCAAGTACGACACTGAAAAACGTTTTAATCTATTTGACAGGTAACTGTGCTATAATGTCAGTGATACACCAACCAACATGCAAAGATCTGTACAATGATCGTGAATAGGTTAAATATCAAAGAAATTTTCCCTCCCAGAAATTAAAAATCAGGAAACATGGTATTAGACTAGGTCACCTTACCAGTCAATAGCTAACCTCTAGCAATAATAACAGAATGATAAGACATCTGTGACAAAATCTTACCTGAATAAAATCCTGGATGCACATGTGGGGTTGCGGTGGGTTACGGAAATATCGGGCTCCATTCTTTGCCCTCTCCATTTGCTTGTTAGATTTGCATGTGATTAAGGGAGCTGCCAGGTTTAAAGTTACCCTCCCCAAAGGATCAACTGCACTGAGCTGTTCCCTCATCTACAAACACAACATAAAATGCATTTCTGAATGCACAGCTAGTATGCACACTAAACTACTGAAACAATACATGATTCAGCATAAACATTAACTATTTCCCTGCAAGTGAACTTATCAAGCTAATGATATGGGTGCTGGTAGGTCTGGCGCAATTCAGTCTGTCCTGTGCTTAGTGTCTGGTTTTATACTGCATGTAAATGGTATTGTTATATAACAAGTTAGGAAATTTCAGCAGAACATAGAGCTTCTGGCACTTTCACTTGTTCCCAGACATGAAATTCATGAATACTTATCAAGAAACAAAGTATGTTTTAACACACACTGGAAGAGTTCTATGTATCACAGCAGCAGACATACACTTAATCATCTTAGGTACAGAGACCTACATTCCACATCACTTAAACATCAAAACTCGATGTTTAAAATCGATCATGCTTAAAGCTCACCTATTTCTTTGGCCACAGTACATTTCTCACAGAGAACATTCCCTCTCAGTTATGAAGACAACAAATGGTGAGGAAACATTTGTACATGTGTTCATGTAAAAGTGTTTGTTATTTTGTGCAATTTTAATCAAAAACAGAATGTATGGACAAATTTTATTAAAAATACCAAACATGAAATTTTACGAAAATCTTTCCCACGGAAGTCACCCTCGTACATGTAAGCAGACACATGGACAGATATGATGGAGCTAATAGTAGCTTTTTACTTGTGAATGTGCCAAAAATGGGGATTACTTGTATGCTCAGATCTGACAAAAAAGTTGGAGGTGTCATTTTTAAGTTTTCTGACATAACTAGTCCAATAATCTAACAGGCTTTATCTTTTTTAACTTATCATACAGCCTGACTGTGTTTTTACTAAGGAATTTTCACAACAGGTTTTTTAAAAATATTCAAATGTAAAATTTCATGAAAATCCATCCAGTGGGAGCCGAGTTCCATGCCAAGGGAGACAGACAGAAATACAGACATGATGAAGCTAACAGTCACTATTCGCAATTATGCGACTGCACCTAAAAAAATTGTAACATTTTTTTCATAGCCTGAAGTGACAGGGCTGATACTGTGAGGATTAAAGTTAACAGTTAAACAATGTATGATCTGGGTACCATTAAAATAAAACTGCAAATCCTATCCCAGTTCATTTCCTATATCATTCAAAATGTTAAAAATTCACATTATATACACAATTTTAGCATTTCAATTGTAAAAATGACACACATATGACAATATCTGGTATTTTCAATCATATTTTGATGTAGTGATACCATAAATATCCATTTTGTTCATTATGCCAGTCAAATCACAACATTCCTGGCTGGAGCTGAATTTTCAGTAGGACAGTTGAAGAATAAAAGACCAACTTGATGTCACTTGCTATTTTATTTCACTTCTTATGTGCTCAACATGTTTCGGATATTAATATGTCCATCATTAGGAGCTTGTGACTATTCTGCTGAATCACCACATTGGTCGTATTGTTCTTAGTTCGATGTGTGTTGGAGATTCGGTGTGGTTGTGTTGGAGTGGTATCCATGTTGCAGGCTGAAGCACAACTTGTGCTTCAGCAGTGGCTAGGTGTGCGTTGTATGATGCACACCTAGCCACTGCTCCACAACACACTCCCACACAACATGATATGCTGCCACAACACCTCGTTTGCAAATACAAATTGAATTGTGAATACTGTAATATAACTTTAGCAAGGAACAAAGCTCCCTGATGATGATCTGACAAGATCGAAAC
>Ga0123355_10021516_pt1 | contig 10323 bp, 6 predicted proteins | sample TergutEmb28metaG_3_FD_89872 | JGI IMG/M metagenome (GOLD analysis project Ga0123355, IMG submission 89872) | Embiratermes neotenicus P1 segment gut microbial communities from Petit-Saut dam, French Guiana - Emb289 P1 | ecosystem: Host-associated > Arthropoda: Insects > Digestive system > Gut ... | reverse complement strand
GGTGTCAGTTCAGTCGGCTGCTGGCAGCCGAGGTGTGCGCATCAGCGGTAGTAATGCTGGATAGACCGTGTCCGATACAGTGCACGACTGCTGGCTACCCCCTCCATTCGCCTTTTTCCCCTTTACTTCTCCACCCGTGCGTTTCCGTGTGCCATCACATTCCATTGCTGCTCCTACCCACAGACACACAGGCCATGGTCGCTAGGTCGCTCTCAATCACGGATTGCCCTTCCTGTATCAATGTTGGCTTCTAGGCGGTAGCAGTTGGCTGCCTTGGTTCGGCGTGTGTGAGGTGATCATCGCAGTCACAGATTATCTAGACCACATGATGGCTGAAAGGCGGAGAAGTTAAGTGAATCGGTAATAGTTTGGGGCACAGGTCTGGGGGAAAAATTTTTAAATATGGCGACGTTTTCAAATGAGCCGGGTTTCTGTCCACAGTGTGGTACAATTTTGCCATTGTTGGGATCCGAGGGCGATGTCCGATGCTATAACTGCAAACAGACATTTGGTCCAGAAGGTAAAGAGGCCCGTATTGCGTGGCAATACTTCACAATGTTCAACCAACCAACGAAATTTAATTGTACAGGAAACACAAAAATCAGATATTCAAGAAACCTACCTCTTTATTGCAAAATCAATTGATAGCTCAAATAGTTCATTTTTTTGGTAGCTCAAGTATTTCATTTGCAGTAATGCGAGGCTTGAAGTTTCGGTTTTTGCGTTTCCGTTTTAAACAGTAGGGGCGATATGCAGATGCAGTCGCCGGACCTTCCTTCGTGTGTGCGTTGATTTATCCCAAATTTTGCAACTAAAATATGCCCGATTCCATCCTTACCATAATTTACTGAGATGGGATATTACCTCTACATTTCAGAGGTGCATGCAGCAGTTTTAATTGGATATGGTGGGGAGCTCGCGTTGCTTCACGGTTTTTTACAGTTAATGTTGAATGGGGACATTGCAAGTCCTAAATGCGATGTCGGGCCAACATTTGTTCCAGTATGTGCATCAGCTATTGCTAAAATACATGTTTTATTAGTTACCATTAATGATATCCACTTTCTTTCATCTATACTTCATCTTTACTCATAAATTAAGCTTAGATTTGGTCCACAAATCTGCTTTGTATTACCTGCTTATGACTGACACACAAAATGCAAACCAAGAACCTACCTCATATGTCAATAAGCAACACAAACCAAAGTACAGTACTAGAATACAGGATTGGTCACAGTCAAAGAATGACCTGTGAATTAAAATCAGATGCCCAGCCTATCAAGTCTACTGCCATACATACAGATGCCTTCTCAGAATTTGTCTTGAAGATGCAGGAACTGTGGTCCTTCAAAATATGGAGAACCACCTACCCAATGACACAGCATCATATCCCAGAACAACCGATTTTTTAACCATGCCACTGCAAAAGTCACATAAGTTGCATGTTTCATTGAACTATTTTGACATTTAATGCAGGAAGCTACTCTGAAATGACACTAGCTGTGCACATATAGGTGATAGTAGCATGGGTTGCTGAATGCTGTTTTTGATTGTCAATGAAAGCATCAGATTTACATGGACAGTTCTTAAATTAACGTAACATTTAGCAGAGTCTTGAATTGAATGAAAATTCTGAGACTGAAACTCTAAAATTCAAGATTTCTGGGATGTGACACCATGTCTCTGGGCAGGTAATGACATTGTTCTGGAGGATCATTATGTCATCTTCATTGTCATTATGTAGTATTTAGTCAACACTATGCCTATCTCATTGCCTGCAGTTCTTTGGAGGTACACATCTATGACTGAGGTTGACACTGGTGTCACCACAGCGAATGTCTACATATTTATAATATCTCTTTTGAAATACAAATAATGTCGTTCAAATACCATTTAAATTTCCTACTGTTATTGTGTTATTTTGTTCTTTGCCAAGGTGTGTATTATCAGAACATTTGTATGTAAGTAGGTTATATCATGAGAGATATGTCATTATACAGGATTGATGACTGTAACCACAGATAATTTAATGGAGCAAAGCAAGTTTATGTTTGTGTGGGGATTTATCTTGGCTGCCAGATGCAAGCACACTTACTGTTGTGTTCTGCTTTGGGTATGAAAACATGCAATTTCTTTATTAGAGGAACAGCTGCTCTTGCTTTGGCCATCGCATTCAGTGCCAGAATCCTAGTATTCTTGTGTTACCTCCTGTCTTCAGCCCTTCATCATATGAAGGAATATTTATTTGTAGGTTGATCGGTTGAGCCTGTTCCTGACAGTTCTTTCTATTCTGGCCTACATAAGGTTCATCAGACACAAGTGAATATGATTGAACTAATTGGAGGTTTTTAGATCTTATACTGTAGCTTACCTAAAAAATGGAGGAGTTACATTAGTTAAAAGCTTAATTTTAATAAATGTAAAGGAATAAGCAGCATCTTTTTGCCAATGTAAAAATGCTATTGTGCTCCAGTGTTTGCAGGTTTGGAATATCATTATGTTATCCAGTTCAACTCTCCTGATCTGTGTGGTGGTTCAAAACAAAAAGCGGACAGTGCAGATGGGTGTGTAGTAGAAAGAAAGTGTCCACAATGCAAGAATGACAAGATGTCATATGCTACTTTGCAGCTAAGATCTGCGGATGAAGGACAGACTGTGTTTTACACATGCACAAGATGCAAGTAAGTATATACACAGCCTAATCTTGTGCTGCAGACTTTATGAAACTTTGTGTAACTAATGATCAGACCTTGTGCCAGTTCATTATTTAGCAGATTTCAGTTATGTAGATAAATATGCGCACTTGTTCTTTAAGTACTGATGATTGTGAAAGGGGGTAATTTTATTCATATATTAACACTAACAGATGCACTAATGTTAACATTATATTTTTACATGCAATATATCGAAACTCTAACATGTTTCGGTCTATCTTGATCATCTGCAGGGTGTTACCTAACATCAATACAGCATATACAAAAACATGAATGCATTATTACATACATTAAAATTTGTCCATAAAATTTTTGTAGATATTATAAATTTGATTTAGCAGTACTGAACTGGTTTGTGAGATATGGAGGTTGTACTATTATAGATTTTTACAATGGTTTTTATCAGGAGGATGTCAAGTTTATGTTTTGGTAGCCAACATGATATATGAATTGTTTATTAATGCATGGACATGAATAACATTTTACATTTGAGTAAATACAGTATATTCTTTTCATACCTTGTCAGATACCTAGCAGCTGTATTTGAACATTGCATGTTGATTGCATGTAGCAGTACAGCATGTTTACTATATGCTGGCATACAGAAATGCAGTAGGGGGGAACTGGCAGATGAAATGGGTAGTCAGTAATGACCACACGGATGCAAAACAAAGCCTCTTCAACACAAGTACACATGCTGCAAGCTAATGCACACAGCTTGGCTGCCAATAACTGACTGAACAGTTACCCTCTGCCGAAGTACCTGGACTTGTCAATTTGACTGTTGGACAAAAACTGGTTTCTGTGTTTGTGCCATCAGATGGCAGGCATAATATACTAGTTGGTTTGATACCTTGAGGATGAAATGACTGTACGTTAAGGATCAAAGATGGTGCCCTTTTGGCATGTGTTTGATTGCAGAAATGGCAGAACATTCTGTTTTATGTGGAGTGTGAGAATAGATTGAGATTAAATGCCATCATTATATTTAAATTTTCAATTTTCTGTTTTTAAAGGCACTGTAGATTCACCTTTAAAAGTAAACACTGTATTATTGATTTTAACGGTATTATACACATATCAGATGTCACCAAGGGGTGGTGGAAAAATATGTTCTGTACAAGTACCATTCTTGCTACAAGGGTTTCTGAGCAGGCTTTCTTTATTAACACAGCATGGTTCTTGTCATTTTAGTATTATAGAAAGAGGTACAATTTTTAATTTTTTAAGTCATGTTGGACTGGAATTTATAATTCCCATCATTTACTCAAATTTCTAGGAAAATGTAGGGCCTAACATGATTTTGTATGAAACTTTTATTCAAATTCTCAAGGAACTCATGTACACAAAACAGTTTATCATAAATATTTTACAAAAAGTAGAAATTCCCTAAAGTGCCCTTGTTATTTTGTCTAATTTGATGTTATACAACATCTTTATAAAGCACGTAATATTAACATATAGTTCTGTGTTGAGCTCTGATATATATTATTAGTACACTGTAGAAATAGGACTTCATGGTAAATGTAAAGAAATGTCAGTGCATTTGAGTAGGCAAGTTCGTGCTCTAGTAGAATTGCATAATGTTCAACATTTCTGGAAAATTTTTGGTTGAGCCAAGAACAAGGAATTTTTTCAGTGACCCTGATATCTGAACATTAGTTAAGGCTTGACTCAGATTAGTGTACTGTAAACAGATTTGTCATTCAGAGCAAAGCTGACTAGTTCAGAGACTGTAACTGAATGAGGGTTAGATGACTGGTATTCTAGTCCCACTAAGGACTCTTTGCTGCTGTACTCAGACTGGCTTTCAGACCAGTCCAAACCTCTGTTCACCAGGTACTGGGGTATGTTTCACCTGAGATCAGGCGAATAGTATGTCAACCACTTGCCTGCATCTAGTGCCAACATTAAAAATATGTGCTGATGACAAGATGCTTAACCCAGGAACATCAATTGTAGGACCTGTGTGGTTGTTACCCACAAACAATTTCAGCCAGGGGTACACAAATCCTGAGCAACTAAGTTTTGTATTGTGATGCCTAATATCTATGGGTCCTTTGTAATGGAACATGCCTCATGCCAGCATTCTGGCATCGGAATTTTGAAGTGGCTCCTAGATTTTTGGATAAATATGTGAAACCATGATTAAGACAGTTTCCCAAAAAATACCCCAATTGGTAATGAGACAAGATCAATACTTATGGAGAATTGTACTTTGTTGCAGGTTCAAGGAGGTGGAAAATTCGTGATGGCCTACATATTTACGATTACATTAACCGAAATGTAACTACATCTTTGTGTATGTTTGAAACACTGTGATAAGGCATGAACTTGTGGGTGTGATGTGTGACATTGCTTTGTCATGCTAATACATTGTTAATATGTACGTTTCTATATGTATTATTGTATTTACTTGTACCTTCATTATTTTCTAGTTCCTATACCAAAATTAAACTTCATTCTGCATTGTTCTACTTGATGTGATTGGTCCAAACATCATGTTCTTTCAGATGTACTGGACACTTACCCATCAACCTGAGCATCTCAAACTGAACCACATCTCATCTAATGGTCCTGAAGGGAAGACATCTTCACAGGGGAAAGAACCATTGTTACCTTTGTGAAAGGTATTCCCTTGTATATATAAGTGACTGCACACGCCTGATGTCTGCCCATATTGGTGAATTTAATGAAATATGAACTACATGAAAGCTGAAAATAATTTAAATCAGCCAACAGGTAGCATACATACTAACTGGCACTTTGTGCAATTATTTTGAAATCCCTGAATTGGCTTTAGGTATGTACCACCATGCCAATACAGAAAAATCTGCACTGCAATTTGTGGAACATTTCTTGTATGTGGTGGTTACATTTTCAATGCCTCTAGATTCTTTGACATGTCTGCAAAACATTTTCTACCATATTGTCCTGGTATCGCTGCCTTCTTTGAATGTGAAAGAAATCTACTTACACTCAAAATTAACAACCATTCCAAGTTTTCTTTTCTAAAAGAAAAAATTTTTGTATTCTACACATGCCAATTTCCATGTTACAGGTTAATATATTAAATGACCAGGAAGCAAGTGACAGAGGATATTTGCCAGATAAAATAATCATCCTATGTTATCTACAATATATCAACTGCAGTATAAAAGTCATATTTAAGTTCCTGTTGCAAAATTTACAGTATGTGATAACTTAAAGATCATTATTGTGTTACTACTTCATACTATGCACGATTTCAGACTTCTGCCATGATGTAGAGGAGGCCTTTACTCTTTTGGGGCATTACATAGTGTTGATTTGTAGTTAGATACCAACACTTCAGGACAGCTGTCCCAAAACTTGGATCACTACCTACCAATCAATGCTGCATAAGATCACAGAAGAATAAAGGCCTTGTTCATACCAGTTGTTTTGAGTTAATCAATACTGAAATCACTAGTTAATACTTCCAAATTTGAACTATACCTATATTTAGTGTAGCATCTCTTTGTAAATTGATTAGAGGTACCTGAGATCACACTATATAAGCATCATATTCATTGTTTTAAATAACAATGGTCACTTTGCAAAGGGTTATGTAATACACCAAGCCACCTCACCTGCTTATTCCCATGCTGCTTAACAGTGAGGCTGTGAAACCTGTATCAGTCATCTGCAGTTGCAGTGCAAATTTTTGTATGGTACATATATCAAATACAGTTTCTGCAAGAAGTGTCATAAATTAAGATGAAATTTTCCTTCCACACCAGTTGGATTGGTAAAACGATTAGTTCTGTGAAAAGGTTTCAAGCAGGTCCTCTTCTAGGCAATACGAGAACACGTCAAAGATGCATGTAAAGGAAAATGTGGATGAAATTGGTGCTAGATTGGGGATGCCTCCAAGCAAACCACTGGCCTGACTTGCACAGCAGATGGACATGTCTGCATCATCAGCACAAAATTTAATGCAAATGCTGCATGGACATCCATAAAAGACAACTGTTCACAAATTCTATGAAAGATTGTGAAACAAATACTGAATTTGTGAACTAGTACGTACTGAAGAAATACACTCCACACATGTACTTTTTTAGCCATAAAACTTGGTTTGCTGTCAGTGGATATACGAACTTTCAGAAGAACAGTTGTTTCATGTAATCCATGAAGTACTGTTACAAGACATTTAGGTTTGTGCATGATGTGCTAAGTGTGAGTAGGATTATGGAGCCAAACCCCCTCCCCAAGACATAAATTCACATCTATATGTCACATTCTGACAAAACTGTTTGAACACTTGTCTGATTAGGAGAGAACCTACACTCTTCTTCAGCAAGACAGTTCAATAGCTCACACTGCATACAATTCTGTACATTGTTGAGAGAATACTTCTGGTAACAATAACAACCAGGAGATTGTGGCCTCCTCATTCACCAGATCTAAACCTCTGTGATTCTTAATTGTGGCACATGTTAAAGGATAGAGTTCATGGTTATAATACTCATGCTGAAGACAATATTAAAAGCATTCAGAATGCAGTGTTTTCATTTTCACTAAAGGAACTTCATTGCGCACTGGAACACGTGTAAGATGTGACATACATCCGTAAGCCAGTAGAACCATTTCTACCACCACCCTTCTTATTAATCAATAAGCAGATCATGTTAATGAGGCCTGTTAATGTGTGAAACCAGTTATTGTTACATGACTGACAAAGGATTTTCATGATAATATATGCCTCTGCCAACCATTTTTCTTAGTACCATGAATGAGAAACAAATTTAGAGTCCAAAATATTCTTACTGCACTGTAACAAAACTTACAATTTAGACACTACCTCAAAGTGCATGGTCAACTCACAAGGTGAAGAAGCATGGGGGGGGGGGAGGAACAAAGAGCGTAATATTTCTGTGCAACTTTAAGTACAGTCACATTAAATGAAGACTATACAAAGAGTTTGTAAGTAAACTGATAAGCCAGAAAAAGGAAACAGAAAAATATGTGAAGGTAGAATCTGTAGTTAGGTATGGTTCTGGAAAAAAAATTTTCATATTTCATTTGTGTAAAAAAATGTATTGTCGTGTGTTCAAGAATGTCAAAATCACTGAAAAGGTAAAGCTTAAAATGTGATTTGATGGTGCAACTGCATCACTTAATGCATAATTTATGTACAGTAATAAGGTAGTACATTGAATGTCAACTTCCAATGCAGAATTACAGAATATGTTTTCAGACTCACCCTTTTAACAGATTTTTGCTTGAACATCTAATGTGTTGAATTTTTCCAAAGACATCCAAAGAGGGCTACAATATATTTAACCACAAGTGACACATATAATTTGTTTTACACACAAAAGCCAGACATTTTACATATCTTAAGAAACTTAGTTTGTTCTTGAAATAGGTGTACTCCATAAGCTTGTTTTGAACAGGACGAAAGCTGTATTCCATGTTTATCTCCTTCGTCTGCTTTTCCTTGTCCTGAAATCATAAATGTAGATTCCCATTACTTGTAAACACAGTGGAGTAACACTGTTGTAAATACACAGTCACACACAATGATTCCGCAGTTCAATAAGGAAGCAAATATTAACTACATGTGACAACATTCATGAATTTGGTTTTCAAGCGTGTTTTATGTCAACTAGCTGTATTTTAGTTTCTGACAATACACTTTGTTATATATTTCATTTGACAGTATATTCAATAATAACCAAGGTGGAATGCAATGTGAATAGATTGAACTTGGATTGGAATGTTTCAGTTTTTTTTTTAATTTACTCTGTTTGAAAATGTAATGTGCAGTTACGTATATGTTACACACTGTCATATGATGTCATAATGTTTGAGAAAGAAATACAGTAAAAGGTGTGCAATATCCAGCATGGGATAATATGGAAGGCTGTATTACATGTTCATTGACTTAGAGGCCTATTACACTCAAATACTGCATCAACTGGTAGCAGTGCTGTGAATATGATGATTAGAAGTGCTATTGGTGTCTTGTTGGCTATTTCAGATTACAATATGTTATGTAAGTAATGATGAAAAAGGGTATAGAAAGTGCAACTGGAAAAGTGGGATATAAAGTGACTAATTAATTGGTTTGGTATGTCCGTGAGATTCCTAGGTACACTAAGATATGCCCTACATACTGTTCTGTGATATCTGGCAACCCTCTGGTCTTGGAGGGACTATATTTCACAACTTTTACTGCAGGTAATAATGGAAGTAATTCAGTTTGTGTTTGAGAGAATGTTTAACAAAATTTATGTGGTATGTAGTGTATTTTATTTAATCAGTCCAAGAATATTTTGAACAGACTCTGTAACATGCAGCTAGCATTCTTTTGTCACAAGGAACCTGACTACAAATGTTATTTTTCCATGAGGAAAATGCCTCTATTTTTGGAGCTACACACATGTATGTCAAGGCAACACAGACTTCTTGACAGCAACCAGATTCCATTCTATTAGCATAATGATGGAGACTAAATGCTAACAGTATTGGGTATGAGAAAAATGGATCTTACGTTTCATATACGCATGATACAGAAAAGTAACCTTATAAGCTCTCAACAGCTGGTCTTTCAATTAGTGTTTGTTTCATTAATGTATATGTTCATCTGCATCCTATATTTTGGATGCAATTTGTACAGTCATCAGGCATATGACATCTTTTATACCAGACACACACATGACAACACCCCCAGAAATTTATTTTCCCTGTTTAGGCCAACAAAGATAACTGCCATTCATAAGATGTGCTGCACAATCTCTTTTATTCCCCCACAAAATTCCATCGGTTGCATAATTTTATCTTTTTTATTTTGGTTCAAATAATATTCGTATTTTCTTAATCTTTATCCCACACATGTATTAAAGGTACGATGCATGTAGGAAAACAACCCTCTAGAAATTTATTTCATATATTCAGGCAAGGAGCATACTTACTGCATTTTTCAGATGTGCTGCACAATCTCCGTTTTATTTTTCACAAAAAAAATGTCTATAATTTATCTTTCTCTGTTCAGATAATAGTTACATTGTACATAAAGCAAACACTAAAAATTTAAATGCCCACCCTCCAGAATAAAGAGTATAGCAGGCACTAAAATTCAAACACCCCATAGCACACATCCAATTATACCAATTTAAAATCCATTGTTTAAAGGTTAAAAATGACCAAGAAACTTTTATTTTTAAGATGAGTGGTGAAAATCCTGGAAAATTTAATGACTTCATTCAAATATTTAAGCACTAAAGAATATTAAAACAGTCCACTGAGGAAGAGACAGCAACATGGAAATATGCCACTTACAGAGATAAAAATGCTGGTTATACAAAAACTTTTATATCCAAGATGTTTTCTTAACTAATTCTAACGAAATCAGGAAGCTCTACTGTAAAAAAACAAATGGTCACAATGGAAAACACACAAAACTTGCATTTATATTATTACTCTGTTAATATGGCAGAAGCAAACTGTATATACAGTGGAACCTCGATCTATCGTTCCCGTATCGATCGTTTTCCCGCATCTACCATTTGCCATTTTTGGTCCCGAATAAAGTTCCATATAAATAACGTTATTTATTCCCGCATCCATCGTTCCCCGAACT
>Ga0123355_10021515_pt1 | contig 10323 bp, 9 predicted proteins | sample TergutEmb28metaG_3_FD_89872 | JGI IMG/M metagenome (GOLD analysis project Ga0123355, IMG submission 89872) | Embiratermes neotenicus P1 segment gut microbial communities from Petit-Saut dam, French Guiana - Emb289 P1 | ecosystem: Host-associated > Arthropoda: Insects > Digestive system > Gut ... | reverse complement strand
TGTATTTTTTTTTAATTTTATTTTTTTTTTTTTTTTTTTTCTTTTCCCACATTTAATTTCCTTTTTTAATAGCGCAACAACCGGCGCCCCCCCCCCCCCCCCCATAGTGCCGGATAAATGGAATTTACTGTATAGAGCCAGTAGATACCGACTTCATGTCGCGACTCAAATCAGGTTCGTAAAGCTAAGCGAGAAATTAAATGTTTATTGTCTAAGGCTGGGAAGTACGCGAAATTTAAGTTTAAGGGTTGTGATATTTGTTTAGGGCATGTTCAAGAAGACTGGTGGCCCTGTATTAAAAAGTGCCTGTCGTCGTGGGAGACACTTTTGATTTTTTACAAGAGGGCGAGCGCTCAAATTAGGAGCTGGATACCAGCTGCCGTGTCCAGAAATTTTCGTGGATTTCCTCAGTTTCTTCATGTACTTCTGGTATATTATTTTACAAAAGTGACAAGCGATTCCTTCCCCTACTCTCTTAGTTCGTAATTTAGAATAGTCCTGAAATTTCGGCGCTAGAAATTCTGCGCTGGTGGTTTCTTGTAGTAACTATGTTAACAAAATAGCGAATAAAATTTATAACAGTAACTATTGCGCTTCCTAATGGAAAGTTGACACTTGCGTTCCGTCATCGCTGTAGTAATTGTTCTGGAACGCAATCTGCCGACAAAAGTAGAAATTTGGATTGCTTATAAAAAATGTGTTCCGAATTTATATATATATATATTGCGCGGTTTCAAAAAGTCTGGCGACGCCTTCCGACTTCTTTATTCGATTGTTCCGTTCGCTCATTCTTAGATCTCTTTCATTCATGGCTGTGTATATCCCATCTCTCTCTCACCCATCGCTGTATATATCCCATCTCTCTCTCACTCATGGCTGTATATATCCCACCTTTCCAGGCTCTTCGGGGACGGTCTAATTTTTTTCTTCCTTGGTTTCCAGTTAATCATAATTTTTGGTAATCGCGTTGGGCCCATTCTCTCGACATGACCATACCAAATGAGTTGTTTTCAGGCTATTTCATCCCATATCGTATATCTACGTTAATTTTTCTCTAATATACTCATTTGTTTTTCTGTCTAAGTTAGAAATCCTTGCTGATCATCTTAATGCATCCATCTCATTTGCGTTAATTCTCCTCCTGTCATCCTCATTCAAACCCCATGTTTCGGCTTCATAGATCAGGACACTTTTAACCATACTGTTATAGATCATATTTCTCCGGTTTTTTGCTACGTCATTTGACCACCATATCCCATTTAATGCACCTATTATTTTCCGTGCTTGTGTGTTCCGAATTTAAAGTTGATAAATATAAATATGAGATTTGTGAATGAACGGAAACACCCTGTGTGCCCTCAACTATGATTATCACGCACAATAACACTTTAAACTTAAAAAATCATCACCTTGCATAACGCGTGGCCCTTCGTCATCTCTACGAAATAATTACTCCTGCTACGGTCGGCGTTCCTCATGGAACACTCTTTCGAATTACTACATTTCAAGAGAAAATACTTGACAGTTATGCATGTAACGAGACATCGCAAAACACGGCTTTGTACTTGTCTGTTTCAGTGAATAACTAAAGTGTCGACTAGACAATTATTGTGCCTTTAACCTAAGGAATAGAACATACTGCCTTGTGTTCTATGCTAGTGATGTTCATTCTTTCTGCAAACACCTAACGCCACAAAGTCTTAGTCACTGTTACGGAGGCTGCGCTGAGATAAAGGTTGAGAATGCTAAGTGCATGTTTATATATCTTGAATCACAATATCAGATAGCAGATAAATTCTTTTAAATGTGAGAACAAAGCTGAGAATTCCAAACTTTAATCACGAAGAAATTAAACGCCCACTAATTTCTACGATCGGTTGCTAAAATTCAGAGAATAATTCTTAACTTTCCGCTTGCAATGTGAAAATGTAGTGTTGGCAGTACATACAGCTATAATTTTGCTTGTTTATTTGGGGGAGGGGGGATGTGAACTTGGTCCATCACACTGAGAGAAAAAAAGAGAAAAATGGTGTTAAAAATTGGGCTGCCGATTAAGATATTCGGGACGACGGGACAGTGCCGAACAGGGAGCTGTAGAAAAGTACATAAGGAACTTCATGATTTGTACTATACCAAATACCGTACATTAAGGTGATCAGATCAAGAAGAATGAGATGGTCAGGGCATGTTTTATGCATGGTACGAGAGCGCATAAAGATTTTGGTGGAAAAAAACTGCAAGGAATAGACGACTTAAAAGAACCAAACATATGTGGGAGGCTAATATGAAAAATGAATCGTAAATGCATTGGATGGTGTGTGGACTGAATTCCATGTCTACTTCAGAACCGGAACCAGCGGTGGATTAAACCTACTTTTACACATCCGGTTGTGAATTGCTATGCATAAAAGGAAAATAATATTCACTTCGTTGTTCGTAACTCGGTCTTAATAATTGTAGTTCAAGTCGTACTAACACCAATCTTTATAATTAGATTTCATTTTATACTAAAATTACAGTGCCGGTCCCAGTGGCCGCGCGGTCTAAGGCGTAGGTCTGCGGCCGCTCGCCTCCTGAGATTGTGGGTTCGAATCCCACCGGGGACATGGATGTTTGTCTGTTGTGAGTGTTGTGTGTGTTGTCAGGTAGAGGTATCTGCGATGAGCTGATCACTCGTCCAGAGGATTCCTACCGACTGTGGTCCGTCGTTGTGTGTGATCTAGAAACCTCGTGAATGAGGGGCCCTGGCCCACTGGGGGGCTGTCGCGCCAAAACAACAAACAAACAACACACTACAATTACAGTACGATTTGAAATATAATTACAAAGATCGAGCTGTGAAAGAAGAACTGTGCATTATTACAACTGGGATTTCTTGTGAAGACGGTAATGAACCCACTTCTTCCATAAAATGCAGGGAATTCCTTGACAGTATCAGTCACTAACTACTTTAGAACAACTCTTGATCCAGGGAGTTAGTTCGTTTGCTAGTAATGTCGCCTACGCGCTACGTACGTCCCATAGACATTTGTTCCTTTTTGGTAAAGTTCTTTGCCTGATGAAAAACAGTTTTCCAGCAAACTAAGTTGTGGAAAGTGATGAATGACATTCAGAAATCTTAATTCAGTTGCTTCCATTTATTTTATTGGAATGCTTTATATCACCTAGGCTTAGGATGGAGCTACTGCTCGCGTACAACATTCCACACCTGATGACGATCAACAACGATCTCGTGAATAAAGGCTTGTGCTTGTGGAGGAATTGTTCTATAAACGTTGCAAAATTTAACCATCTAAATATGGCTTGTGAACTGATTGCCATCGCCCTGTGCTGTGCTCATTAACTGCAAATGTGTCAGTCTCCCCTAGGCACCTGTCGACAGAAGTAAACTGTGGAAACACACACTTCGGAAAACGCACGTGATAAATTCTCTACGCTTCCCTGCCGTTGCTACATGCTATGCCATTCTAGAAATGGATGTCAGCGTGTTCAGCCCAGCTGGAGCGCTCTATATGGCTAGCACACTTGCGAGGTTATGAGTTCGTCCTTCGAAACACTGTATATGTGCCCTAAATTTGGAAAAAATACAACCTATTTTTTAGAGTGCCTCAGTTCCTTTTCCTGATTTCCAAGCTACGTCAGATCCATTTTGAAGGTCAGTGGCACTACAAGGATGGACTTTCGACACACTGTGTCCTTGACAATAAATTTTAATTTCGGTCACTCCTGTCATCTCACGAAGTTTGGACGTGGACACGAAACTTTATTATTTAATTTAGTTTTTATTCAACCTCCTCAGTGCACACGTTACTTTCGTTGCCATAATTTCAATTATTTTCATTTTCTTATTATTCTTACTTTGTAAGGAAAGAGAAGCATGTGCCATTGTCATAAACGTCAGCAAGAACCGTATAAATTATGTGACTGTTAGACATAGGGTAATTAATCTATAAGTACAGAGAATAATATCCTGAAATTTATAGTTCAAATTCAAATAGTATATCTACATTTCATTGCATTTCATCATAATCATCTCATCTCAAAACACAAATTGCCTGTAAGGTAATCATAAATTTGTACAATCAGCAAATTACTTTGCGAGGAAGTAAAAGTGGTCAGGTATGTTTTCTTTGCATAGATCGCTTCTTTTCTCCCAAATGTTGATATATTCTGGAAACACAGATGGAAGAAGACCGAAACCAGTCACGTTAATTACTTTCTGGTTCGCAGTAAAATACATAAACTACATTCTTACATACTTCTGATGAAATATCATAAAGTATTTACGGGTGAATGAGAGTTTACGATGCATAATATTTTATGGTGCGTGATAGTTTATGGGTGCGTGATAGCTTATGGTGCGTGATAGTTTATGGGTGTGTGATAGTTTATGGGTGCGTGTTAGTTTATGCGTCATTACTGGGTCAGAATTTCGCGGAAGCTAGACAGCAGTATGCGTGATTTAAAGCTTTCGCCGTGGTATAAATAAGATCTTAATTCTTCTGGGATGTTACGCAGAGTTCACTGATAGTTAGTTACCGACGTTTCGGGGCAACCTATCTGCCCTATATTCAAGGGCCAAAAAGCAAAAAGCGGATTGCCCTTTGAAGAAGGGACCGATAGATTGTCTCGAAACGTCAATAAGTAAATAAAGATCAACCTTGCTTAACATCCCAGAAAAAGGAAGATCTCACGTGGACAGTGGTGTTTAGAATCCTCAAACCACTCTCTCCGGAATATTTGACACACAAACACACACACACACATACAAACACACATACACACACAAAGAGCAGCTTTCAGGATTTGAACTGGAGGTACTCCCCTCCCAATTACTGAATACAATGAATTGAGCTTCTAACGAACCACCTCCACATCCCCATAAAGAAAATTTCTTCTACCAAGTTCATCTGCACAATGAACTATTCACGACAGCTACCTGGACGATTTTGCTTCTATTATGGAAAAAATTTCACAGATGTTTCAACATAAGAGTAGATATGAGGAAAACCATTACGGAACTAACCAAGAGTAGATATGAGGAAAATCATTATGGAACTAGCACAGACAAATGAAGGAGTATATTGTGATCTTAAAACTCGTTTCTTATCATTTAGCAGTAGCCTGATAAAAAGAAACTATGGTTATTGAGAGAAATTTGAGTCAATTAAAAACACCACAATCTGTTCCGGCGGAATATGTGCCGAAAGTGGGAATTCCTTTCGTTGGCGACAGATATGTACGGGTGATCACACTAGAATGATATCCAGTTTTCTGATCTATAGGAATTCATAAGGAAAAAAATGTTGAAATATGTTGGTGCATATCACAACAATCTCGTAGTTCAACATAAGGTGGGCCGTCCCAGTGTGTTTCATTTAAAAAAAACGTTACGAATGGAAACCCGTCAACACGACTATTTACTTGTGATAATTAATTGTAACAAATATTTGTGCTGACTGTTTCTCATTAATAACGTTATCTTAAAATTATCAGTTTCCTTTGTGACACTTGAACTTTTCCTTACATGAATGGTGGTTGGTTTTGTGGAGGCCTACTGCATGAAATGTAAGTGATGAATTTTGTGCTACTTGAAGCTACTTGTACTACTTCAAGCAGGCTATGTTACGTCTGTCCTTAATCAGACAATGCGATCTCGAATTGTGTATCTGCAAGACATTGGAAGGAAGCTATTGTGCTATAGTTTAAAGTAGGGGCGCACAAACCCTGCTTGCCAGATCGCCCAGGCGACTCTTTTGTTCACCGTAGCGCCTAATGTTTGTGGTCCTTCGTTTAGATCTTGCTGCATGTCACCTTTCTGGCGAAAAGAATTATAAGGTGGCTCCTAGATTTTTGGAAAATTTGCATACTTCTAGTTTAAAGTGTGCTTGCTTCCACGTTTAAACATTTCGGACTTAACCTGATCTCGGTCGATACGATCACCGGACTCATAGATTTTCACGTCTCCCTACTCCCTGGACAAACATGACACTGATCTTCTTTCTGAATCCCTAACAACAATGGCAATTCACGATCGTTCACGCATCTTTATTTAGGCTGTATAAATTCTTCAAATGAAACATTGCCTTTAAATTTCCTAATAATGAAATTAATTGCAAGATGGATACCATCCCTATTTTAAATTGTCATTCCCTTGTGGTGATTCTGTTTCTCTGTGGAAGTTCGGGCTCTAATGTGCCCATTCTATGTTCTCATTTGTGAGACGGCTGGCTTGAGTGTTGAAATAAACTTCACTAACAGCGCAGATCGTTTGCGTCAATTGATATGATAGGATTATCTTGCAAGTCTTTGGCGACATAAATGTGATGGAAGGGAAGCTGTCGCTGCTTGTTTCATAAAGGGTCCACTGTGTCAGAATTAGCCTTCAACGACTAATAACGGTGAATTGTTGTCAAAATAGACAGTAATTCAGCCAAGACATGATGTGCACAGGCATAACTTAATGCACATTAGAAAATAGTCATCAGTTTTGGTTCTACCAAACCATCAGCACACCCTAAATATGGGTACGGAGGTAGTTCCTGAAACGTCGGAAAACCTTCACATCTTGACACTGCTGTCTGCCAGAGAAAATTTCGTAGACAAGAATTTGGTTTTTAGTTAAATGTGCGATCTTTATCAATCTAGTAACGTATTACTGATTTTATGTTCCAATTTGCAAAAGCAAACTAAATCATGGGTTTTCAACTGAGTTATGTGAATTAAAATTCTATGTACTTTTTAGAAAATTTCCAGACCATGCCTGTATGTGGAAGTAATTAAAGATAAGCACCACAACCTAAGACTCTTCTTGTACTGCTCAAGGCTTGTTGATGGAGACAGAAGGGTCTTCCGAAACGTCGGTATCTATTGCCACTCGACACAGCGTCACACTTCAGGAGATCTTCATACTGATGAAAACCACCGTGAGAACCTCTAATTTGTCAAAAAATTTTAAACCCGAAGTAACCAACAATACGTTACTCACACTATATTTGTCTTGGGCACAGGAGGCTATCGCTTGCGACTTGTGGAGTTAGACGTCGTTGAACACATCAGTTTAATTTGGGCATTAAATAAATAATATTTTCTTGAGTGGGCAGTCTGGGGTAAAACACCACGAAATACACCTTACGATTTTTTTTGTATCCGCTCTACATTTCAAAACTAAGAACAGTTCCTTCTTGATTTCGTATATTTTCATTGAACCCTCTACCGCGATGTTGTTCTTTATAACTCAGATGTTTGCAGATGAAAAACGAATTCACCATGAATAAATATGAACTAAGTGACTTACAACTTATTACAAGATAATGTGCGTAGTTTTGTGGTTTTTACAACGCTCTGTCTCAGAAAAAGTGGCGTCCACTGGCAGGATGAATGGTGAGTGATAAATTGAAAAGAATTTTAAAGAATGTGTTCGTACTCCAATCTTGCTAATGCCCTTTAATTATCCTGAAACGACTGAGGAAAACCACGAGAATCCTCAGCTTAACAATTATCGAAACCGGCGCTCGAACCCAGAACGGTCCGATATGCGTCTACAGATTTATCGCTATATTAACCTGCTTGGTATCCACACAAAGGAGGACACGCGTGAGGCGTGAAGGTTTCACGACTATTTTTTCTGCTTTTCGGAAACCACCCTAAGAGTTTGTGTTTAATTGCAACAGGCAGAGACCTCGTAAAGTTGTGTGTTTCCCATCCATCACTATTACGGTTGCCATGGACAAAAGTTGTGCAGCACTACAAAAGGCCGTACTTTTACTGCGCCCTTCGATGATGTTCTGTTGCTCCAGCCTGCATCTTACTTACATGTAAAGCTATCAGACTAGCGGCACCGCTTTCATGCAAGCCAAGCTCTTGTCACATTAATTGATTTAAACATCTGAAATATATTCTGTGCCACTAACACCAATGTTACATACAGTCCCCAATAACTTACCTCTACCTCCTGTGTTAAATGCATTCTCTTGTTTGGAATTTTAAATGAGGTACAGGAACGACGGGCAATGTCTGCTGTTCGAACATTCATCCGCTCGCTTGTTTATACACGGTCACTTTTTCATCCGTTATAAATCTTCCTTGAATCCATAAACAATGTCTGTGCGATGAGGGTCTTCTTTTTCAATATCTGCCTTCAACGTTATGGCACAAAGAGTACACACTGGCTTCAAATTTAAGGAAACATTCTGTCTGTTCAGCCGATCCCAGTGGCCACGCGGTCTAAGGCATGGTTCTGCGGCCACTTGCTTGTTGGGATTGAGGGTTCGAATCCTTCCGGGTACATAGATGTCTGTCTGGAGTGAGCGTTGTTTGTTGTCAGGTAGAGGTCTCTGCATCCGCCTGATCACTCGTCCAGAGGAGTCCTACCGAGTGTGGTGTGTTTGAGTTTGATCGTGAAGCATCTACAGTGAGGAGACCCTGGCCCACTAGGGGTTGTCGTGTCAGGGGAAAAATCCGTCTGATCGTTATGAAGTAATGGTTTATGTAAATATTGCTCTGATGAAATAATCAGAAGCACATGCAAATAGTGAGGTATGTATTTATTGAAATTTAAATTTTAAACAAAAGTAGGCAGTAAAATTTTTCCGTTTCGAGCTATACATCTGGAAGAAAATAAGCTGAAAATGTTACACTGTTAATAATTTGGGATTTATAGCAATTGTAAAAACCAAATCGGCAACTGCATGTCTCGAAATTCCGCAGCAAAAACTTCACCTTCCGAACTGACTGTCAGAACTGACACGGGGTGCAAAGTGGTTAAATTACCAATAGAGCTGTACACTCCTTTCCTAAAGGAACAGACCTTCCGTCACACATGCTTTGATACGTTCAATTTTAGGCACTACAGAATTCTGGCTCAGATATTTTTAACAAAATCACTCTGTATGAAATCTTATGTAGACAACTTCAAGTTGAACATTAGCTTGACACTACTCGAACCACTTATGGCTCTCCCACGGACATTTCTTAGTGTTTCTTTTCGCTTTTAGGGCTGAGAAATGGGCTCAGTGTATTCGAGAATAGGGCTCCGAGGAAGATATTTGGGCCAAATGACCCACTAATAAAATGTCAGACGCCATCATATTATTGAAAGCGAACTGTACAAATATTTTAAACGAAGCTGCACTCATTGTCCTTTAAAGCCTTAGCCAAGCAATTTGGAACAACCACCATCATCCAGAATGTCAAGATGCAAACAAAGCGCATGGAAATTCAGTGCAATGTGCCATGTTTTTTCAAGGCGTATATACGTATATATCTCAGTATTTCCCGGCATCTATTACTCTGAACTTCTGTGTGATTACAGACAGACAAACAGGCAATGTACAAAAGATTTTTAGGTTTTAAATAATACATAATATGAGCAAGTTGTAAGATATGTTTTTTTTTATTTCAATTTGTCATCTCATTCAATTCTGAACACACAGAAATAGAAATAATGCATATTAAAATCTTTAATTAAACGGAGAACTGAGATAATGCTAATTACTAATATTTGGTTAATGTAATAGAGATAATACTATTTACTAATTATTTAATAAACTATTAGCAAAAATATTGCCTATTACGAGTTTTATAATTAAAAGTAATGGTAGCAGTAATGTTTTTTACTTATCCTGTAATTCGAAAATTTGGTATGGAATTAGGTAAAATGCTTACGAAAATACTCTCGCCTCACGCATGAATTACACAGACACACCTAGACCCGTGTTTGCAAAGAGAGAAAATTTAATTTTTGGAGACACCATTGAAATCAGGGTAATTGTTAGAGACCTCAAGCTGTTGGCTGTACGTGGGATCCCTTCCGGTCTCAGTGGTCACTTACAGCATTAACCACTTGCTGTTATGATGCTTATCACATAGCTGTGCTGGAAATGCGATATTTTGCTCTAGACGAAGGAAAAAAATTTATTACAAAGATCCATGTCGTTTGTCAGATGACGCTGTTTGGTCTGGTGTAATGTAGCGAGAGGAACCGGTAACGAGTTACTGGAAACCTTAGAATCTTAGAGGCTGTGTGGAAAGAACTGTCTTGTGTTATATGACTATTGCCAGCACTGATTGTAGATAAATTCGTTAATGAAGTTTTGAGCAATTTCAATCGGTTGTTTATGAAGAAATTTCTGAAATGTTTAAATAATGATTGTAATAATTTTTACTGCATTGTTTTGTCTATGTGTTTTACCTTTTTGATTTGTTTTGTTTTGTTTTGTGTGCATGTGTATGTGCACGTATGTATGTATGTATGTATGTATGTATGTATGTATGTATGTATGTATGTATGTATGTATGTATGTATGTATGTATGTATGTATG
>Ga0123355_10021514_pt1 | contig 10324 bp, 4 predicted proteins | sample TergutEmb28metaG_3_FD_89872 | JGI IMG/M metagenome (GOLD analysis project Ga0123355, IMG submission 89872) | Embiratermes neotenicus P1 segment gut microbial communities from Petit-Saut dam, French Guiana - Emb289 P1 | ecosystem: Host-associated > Arthropoda: Insects > Digestive system > Gut ... | reverse complement strand
CACTTTTCACCACGGGGAGCAGATTTTTTTAAAATTCCCCCCTTTTAAAATACACATTTTTTTTAAAAAAGTAAATTAAATATAAAACCATTATGTATTTAATAAAAGTTTTTTGCTAAATAGGGGGAGGGGGGGGGGGGGATATGTTTCGATTACACATAGCGCTAGGTTATAAAGGAAGGTCTGAATCTGTACAGGATATAGCACCAAGAACTACTTAAAGGAAGATAGTACTTACCACCGAATGAAGGGAAGAATGGGCGGTCCAGACCACTTACGAATTCTCTAAGAAGTTGTAGCACCCCACACGCAAATATTATTTCTTTCTCGCACAGATTCAAGAAACAAAAAGTGTATTCACCACAAGTAAATAAACAAACAAGACGACACTTCTGAACAAAAAACAAAGGCACGCATTCCCACTGTTGGCCGTTTGGTTACCTGAATTTGTGTCGTGGCAAGCTTCTTTACGCGGACATATTGAAGCAATCTTATTCCGAAGTAAATAATAACAGCACCTAATATCCAAAATCACATTGCACTGGAGCCAAGTGCGCTCATATTACCTTCAAATTCGTTACAAGTCCTTAAATAAACCAAAGAGTCCTTTCCTTGCGGCCATAACAAGATCAATGGCGCCTTTTTCAACAAATGAATCTACACATCCGCCTTGTGACATTCAGCTGTTTTCAGAGTGCGTTGACTACTAGCGCTGTGCATGACAAATGAAAACTACACAGCACAATGTGTAACTCGTTTGATAGTTGACCAGGAAACGGAAAATAAACTCTTTCTGTCTTCGGAAGTATACATGATTTAATGTACTAGTACTTATGAAACAATGAATATGATATCCTTCTTATGTTTTCTAAAGTAATCCTTTCTTAAATGCTTGGGGAAACTCGAGTCAGTTCTTCATAATCGGGTTGTCTGCGAAGCACATCAGCTGTACAGGTTATACCTGGTCCGCCGAACCCATAGCTGGTGGGCAACAAGTTGCCCACATATACGTTTGTAATGAGGAAAAGTACTGTAACCCCTTCCCTGGCAAAGCCGGTATAGAATGTCGAAGTAATTTTGAAAACTTAAGAGCTGTTTATTTATGGAAAAACACATATTTCTAATTCATTTTGTCAATCTGTGTCAAAATAGCGACTTTCGTACGAGGAATTTTTCTGCATTTTGTGCAGAATGCCTTAAAACGAGTTTCGGATATGACAGACGTTATGGCCTCATGCTTGTGAACGGTGAACAAAACTACTATACATTAACAATGGAAAAATATTATAATTGAATACGATATTTTTTTAAAAGTGTGTCATTGGAACACTGTAGCTGGGACGTTATGGACCACTATCCCTACAGTATCGACTTCGCTCACATAGATTTCCATTCCTCTGGACCCCCGTAAGAACCACCTGACTTGCAAGCAGTTTGTGACAGACGCCTACGTGTAGCAAGCTGTCGCCTCCCGGCTAGACACTTGACACCAATTTCTTCTACACCAGGACGCAAGCCTTGGTACCGCAGTGGAATAAATGCTTAAATGTAAGTGGTGACTACTTGAAGGTCTGATGCGTACCATCTGCTACACGTGTGACACGTGTACATGAAAGTCAGAATGATGTTCTCGGCAACGGAATGGTTGGTACCTTATTTTGTGATATTCCTTGGTAGTGAATAAAACGCTTCATTGTACAGCAAAACTGCCCCGCTACAGCCACCATCATAATATAACAGTCTTTACCTACTGATAGTTTCATACAGTCAGTCAAATGCGGTCCTGAAAGATAAACGTACCTTGTGTATCACGTGAATTTCAAACCTTTTGTCCATGTGGCCCACGGTGTTAAACAGGTTGGTCAGCCTGCGAAAAACGATCATTCGCTAAATATTGCTCAATCAATTCAACATCTCAGCCCACAAATCTGTTACATTAGCATGAAAACATTTTTTTATTGTTGATTATGCGAATCGAAGGGGATTTTTGCCTGGCGTAGTGATATCATCATCATCATCATCATCATCATCATCGTCTCTTTCCTAATCCTATTCCTATAAACGGATTATTCTTGCTCTTTCTCTTCTTACAAGTATTTCTGCTTTAGAGAAACATCCAGACATGTGGTGCGACTCCTTGAAAGGGGGGATCAGTCCATCGCTGAATCTCTTATCACACAAAACATAAAAGCAAACAGACAACAGTCGGATCGAAGTTCTTCCCTTGACTCATTCAACGATACTTTGCAGAATTTATAGTATTCGCGTGACGCCAGTTGCATGGTTACTAATGATGAACTTGGGGAAACGGTGATATAGCGGTGGCTATTTAAAGCTCAATGCCCAAGTTTTCTGAGAGAAACTAAAACATCACGAGTAGCATTAACTGAGATTAGAACCCGGAACCTTCCTAATACGAAGGAGTGTCAACTACTTAACCGCGACCTACACGGGCTTTGCTGTAAACTTCACAGGACAAAGAATCCGACCTGTGAAGTCTATATATTTGTGACCTGACATGATAATCAATGGGTCAGGAGACAAGCAATGCCTATCAGAATCATAAAAGCGAAAACTTTTGGAAAACCGTCAGATTAAAGATACATGAATGTAAACTGCAATGTTGAAAGCTTATAAAGATGGGAGTGGATGGAACTATCTGAAGATCGTGTTTAATTGTTTTTGAATTAGCGGTAATCTGTGCGTTCTTCTTCTTCTTCTTCCATTGGCACTACAGCCCACTGTGAGCTTTGGCCTGTCGAACAATGTCCTTCTATGTTTTCCTATCTGCCACCAACTCTCTCCATCTTCTCACTCCCAGCACCTGAAGATCTCTTTCTACTTCCTCTTTCCATCTTTTCCTGGGTCTTCCCCTTCTTCTCGTCACTTCCAGTTCCTGAGTGAAGATCTTTTTGGGCATCCTATCCTCCTCCATTCTCTCTAGGTGACCTAACCAGCTTATCCTTTGCCCTTTTATCCACTTTACTATATTTTCTCCTTTGTTCATCTCTTCTAATTCTCGATTCGTCCGACTTTTCCATTCCCCGTTTTCATATTTAGGAACATATATTCTTCTAAATATTTTCCTTTCAAAAATTAATCTGTGCGTTACATCTGGTAATACTCAGGTTGCAGACACTTTCGAGTTAGGGCCTAAATCTGCACCGAATTTTGCAACGTAACAACAAATTCCGTACTTAAATCAAACAGTGAACTACCACGCATTATCTCTGTTTCGTGTTTTGAACACTGGAGCAACGACAGACAGTACAGTATTGCTGCTGAGTCTTCGTATCTGAAATCCAGCACGCTTTTACATTAATAATTTGGGGGCTAAAATTCATCTAAGTCAACGGTTCATATATATTTTCAAGTGGGACATTCTGTGATGAAAATATAGAGAAGGGTATTGGCTGTGAGTCACAACATTTCTTAACTTCGCGGAGGTCACCCAGACATCTATACAGTGACAGTTCGTGACCCAAAGAATTATTATTCACACTCAGGTTCACGAAACATAACAGATCACAATAAACTTCATATCACAAAATGATTTTGATTACAGATACGCAACGGGGAAGCGTTATCTCGAAATATGATTTGACTTACGCTACACATTAATTTTATGGTAACAAAAAAGTGTTTTCATATGGTTAATAACGGTTAATATCATTTTACTGGCCTGAGTATCATTAAGCCATTTTATAGAAGAGTAAATACACTGCGTCTTCATCACAAAGACCAATCGATTAATGTATCGTCTAGGGAAATGAGAGCTTTTTTCTGGCATCGTACGAAAAATACCAATAAAACCCCTACGTTGTGTCTTTCAATGCTGCAGCCGCGAAAGCTCAGTCGGTATAGCGATCCGCTATGGGCTATACGGTCCGCGGATCGAATTTCGGTACGGAGATTTTCTGCACCCGTACAGACTTGCCCTGGGGCCAACACAGCCTCAAGTACAATGGGCACCGGGTCTCTTTCCCAGGGGTAAAGCGGCCGGGGCGTGGCGTTAACCACCCACCCCATCTAGCATCGAGGTTAAAGAAAGAGTACTGATATACAACTGTACTTCCCTCTCGGCCTTCAACGCTTATTCTAGGGTAAAAATTTTATTCAATATAGTGCTTCAAGTGTTAAACGAGAGTGGAAAAGCAGGGCCGTTTGCGAATGCCTACTTTACTCTGCCGCACGTATCAGTGACCTTCATGTCTGTTTACTGTAGATACAAGTCTATTATCAATGGGGACACCATTAGTAGGGATCGCACATTGCACAGGCACAGATTAGCTTCCGTTTTGAAGGCTACAGCATTCAAAAAGACATTCTGAATACAAAAATGTACAGTATATCAACATATTTCAAAATTCCCTCCTCCATTTTTTTAATTATCCAAAGAAATGGCGATGAAAATTACCTGAAAACTTCAATACAAAATTAAACGACGGAAGACGCAGACGGGCATCACAGACATGGCAGGGAAATGTTTAATTGAATAGTAACACAATTTAATGCACACCGTATATTTAGCGTCATGCTTGTCTTCACGGTAAACTACAGAAAGCGGGCCATAAAAAAAGGCAAAACTCCAGTTCGCAGAACTGACCCTCATTGTTGAACAGCCCATCTGAAGATTGCGTTTGAGCTCGAGACTGCTCTCTTCTTGGACTCTTGTCTGTCACTTCGTATACAAAAAATGAACTAGAGGTTCCAGAACTAGTTGCTCTCGTTCTTGCGCGCAAGACTGGGTAGGCTGCTACTCAGCTGGGTTGGACGAAATTCGCTATTTTCTATCGCTGCGTAGAATAGCTCTTTCTACTGGACACAATGCCTCCTGTACAACTGGTATCGGGTCTTTCCCGGGGGGTAAAGCGGCCGGGGTGTGTCGTTGACCAATCACCCCATCCAGCACAAAGTTTAAACAAAGAGTAGAGCTATACTTCTCCTCCTCTCTGGGCCTTCATTGGTTGTTCTAAGGTGAACTCTAATTTTTTTCTATTGGACACAACTCAGAAGTCTACCACCTTTCACCTGAACACGGACACAGATCCACAACCCCCAAAAAATTTCTGATACCATAAGACGCACTCAAAACACCACGTAATTCTAAGTCTAAAATAGCATCGTCACAACCCTTGGAATTTAATCTAATGTCTGGAACCCAGTGGAGAGAGACAGTGGTGCTAATACGCACCACAATAGGGGAACTTTACTTTATTTATTTTTTCCCCCTATGGCGCTGCGGCCCAACGCGGACCATGGCCTCCTCATTCTTGAGGTTTCTTGATAAAACACAACGACGCATCACAGTCGGTAGGACTCCTCTGGAAGTGTGATCAGCCCGTCGCAGAGACCTCTACCTGACAACAAACAACACTCACGACAGACACCCATGCCCCCGGTGGGATTGGAACCCGCGATCTCAGCAGGCGAGCGGCCGTAGACCTACACCTTAGATCGCGCGGCCACTGGGACCGGCTTCAAGAGGGGAATGGTAAAGCAAAATTCTGTGGTGTTAAAGGAATGGAGGTTAAGTTAGTTAATAATTTTTAAAAGGATAAATAAATAGCTTTAGACTTGTACGTAGCAGAGTGCTGACGTTAGTACTTCATGGTGCCAGTGAATCGAGAGCATTGCTCATTTAGTAGCATAACACTCTTCGCACATGATCATTTCAACCAAATAATTCAGCGATGCAAGTTTTGGCGAAGCTTCTACTTAACCTTCTGTACCGCAAACACCACAGAATGACTAAAATAATTAGCTGGTATTACAGTATGTTTTCGTGTCTTTATTTGCTATTTTTTTTTTTTGGAGATTTTGTAACACTTTTGAGTTGGTTGGGCTTTTCATCAAAAATAACTGAAAATTAACACAGAACGCCCATTCAAAATAGACATCACATCTTGTAGTAAATGTATTTTTCTGGCTTTATGGTACCCACACACACACACACACTCACACACACACACACATATATAATATACATAACTGAAAACTGGTTGGTTGATAAGCAAAACCATCTGACGCGGTATCCTGTGAACCTCGTATAAGACTGAACGACATAAAGTTACTGCATAAGTGAGTTTGGAGGACCAGATAAAATATTGTTATCAACACCAGGAGTTCCCAAATTAAACCAGTATAAACACTGCGATTAAATTCCAGACCTCTCGTGCGAGGATTTAACAAGCGGGTCACTACCTCAAAACCCAATTTTGGAAGCATACTGGATGGCAAAAACATTATGAGTAACTCTTAATACATCTGTTTTAATTACGTCCATTTCCCTGTTGGTCTGGCGACCTCATTGGTCATTTTAGGAATGTCATTTTACAGGCGTGCTTTCAGGCAAGTTACACCATTATCACAACAATTGATTAACTGACTGTATAAAATGGGGCTGAGGAACTCGTACTATACTAATATTTTGTATAAATTAAAATGTTAATGAGGTCAGCTTTGAATTATATAAAAAACTTATTTCGTAATCCATTAAATATAATCCCGACTGCTTACAGTTAAACGGGAGGCCCAGGCAAATTATACACCCGAATAATCGATCGATCGCATGTCGCACTTTGGGAACCCCCGAGTGTTGTGTGACGGACGGCTAGCTTCACTGTGAACACGCAAGGTGCTTTCTTTCGCGCAAGGTTACCGCGACCAGATACCGGCGCGCGTAAACTGACCGCCCACGACAGAAGCAGTTTGTGTGCTCAGAAGCGCCATCAATCTTAGGACACACCATGATTGTTCTACAGACCCGAATGTCATTAAACTAGTTCAGTAGAACCACATACATGTAACACATGTTAACATATAGCTTGGAAGTACTTATATTCCTACGAACTGCAAGAATTACTTCAAGACTGTTTAATTAAACACATTAGTATTATTAAGCTAGATTAAAACAAAGTTTTGCTATAAGTGTCCAAAACAGTTTTTATACATAAATCATTTTTTTCCTTTTTATGTGGAAAAGACGCATAAAACACTTATGCTATCAATCCAGGTATGCGAAGTAAATCAACTGTACACATCATTTTACATAAAAGTGGTTCTGTCTGTTTATGCATCACTGATACAATTCAAACATCTTAACATTTGAAAGATATGTCTTAATCATCGTCTTCTTACTTCATATCATTGCTATCTACACTTTATTGTATACACTTAATATTAAAATGGTTCTTTAAAGATATAAGGCAGCAGTCTGTCTCAGTTCACTGAAATGAAACGTATACAAACCCTCATGAACTGGGATTCTCTCTCCTCTGTCCACCGCTGAACTTGAATCGTTGTTATATAACAAGTTCACGCTTGCGCAATCCGTGGAACGTGACTCGAAAGCGCGGGAAATTTGCTCGTCATGTCCTGTCACGAGTTATAATTCAAACGTGAAGAGTCCGCATATCTGTCATTAGTTAACAGGCTAATGAATGAGTATGTTAAGTCCTCAACCCTTCTTACAGAACATTTTACATTTGGGTAAAAAAAAAATGCAAATATTGGTACAGTTTCATGTATGTCTAGACATCAGATTCAATGCAAAATCTTACCACGTGTACAAACACGAATGTAAAAAGGCATACCACACCCATATAGCGTAATGATGTGACGGAGGAGGGAGAATTTTCAGTGTAGGCTAATAATTTAATTTGGCTGCCATATAAGAAATAAGCAAATTTATGATTCAAATTTGAAGAAAAATTATTCTTATGTAGACTAACAATTAAAATACCATTTCCTTCTTTTGACATGCTCTTTAACCCCGTTTTGCATTTGAAAATGTTCATGATAATGTAGCCTCTCTGTGAGTGCATGTACTGCAGATTGCCCTGTGACTTACTGAAACACACGAGAGAAGTAACCATTCACCACGTGGATTTTCACAGTCCACCAGGGTAAAACCACAAATGGAAATTGAATACTGCACATCCTCCATGTAACTGATACACATCTGTAAGATTCCACTTGTCCATGAATAGTGACCCATTACCACATGTTTTGGCTATTATTCATAGCCACCTTCAGGGTGCACTGATATATACTAAAAGGCATAAAAGAAGGTTAACTGTAAATGGTACAATACAATGCCAGTATAATGTTACAGTACTAATGTCTACTGTTGACCATGTATGTTAAAAATATTTTAACATTTTGATTTCTAAACAACATTAATGCATAATTTTAACAAAGTTGTAACATATATTGCGAACACTACATACTGATGTTGTATTTTACCATTCACTATTCGGCTCAGCTAATTGCTAACGCTGTTTATGTTCCTTAGTATGTATTTGTGCTCCGTGAAGATGGCTACAAATAACAGCCGAAACATGGGGGAGTGGTTTACTACTCATGGACAAGTGTGATTTGTCGGTAATGAATTTTATGATACAAATGGGAAATATCACTTCGTGGAAATTACTTCCCAGTAATCAATAAACCACTTCAAATAAAACTGGTGTAAAATACAATAATTTTAGCTGACAGTGTGTACTCAAATAGTTTCGGACCACATTATATGCTTTAAAATTTGAACATTTCAAATTCCGGGTGGTAAAGACGTTGTACGAGATTTGAACAGGCGCTCGCAGAAAATCAAAATTGAGCCAACACATACACAAAATAACCCGCAAATAAAAACTTAACAGAACGAAACACACATAACAATGTATATCAACATTAAACTTCAGTAAATTTCTTCCTTAGTGCGCCAACCTCTTGATCAAGAACAAACGAACCATAACTGGGAGGCGGGGAAGTCCCCTACGGCCTAAACAATTACAACTGAAAACAAAACACATGGAATAAGATTTTTCTGAATAAACTGTTGAATCGTCTTCACAGAAGATTATACTGTATTGTGTACATACACCACGTAGACACAAGATTAACCGTGAGAGAATGGCGAGTGCCACTTTGGATAGTACACATCCTAACATACACCACTTAATATATAAATGTACAACATTCTAGTTTATGTATCCGTCAAATAAGAAATGGAATATCAGAATGTAATGGATAAATACTACAAGGTTTCATAAACTACATTAAGAATAGCCACATCAAGAACATGATGTCACTAACAATACCGTACTTAAACTAACCAAGGTCAAACAAGAAATTTAGCACATATCATGAAATTCACTCCAAATATGTGGGTCTGAATTATACCTGGAACGATCAGATTAAGAACAACGAAGTCTCATGATTTCATTGGCAACGGCAAGATTTGTAAGATTAGTCTAAAACACCTCGAAAAGCCTACAAAAACTGACTGGTCATAATAATGGCCGGGTGTCAACCTCAAAAATGATAACATTCAATTTGCAAACAACATATGATGGCCGCATTGCAATAAAAAATATTCGACGCTTACGGAAACGCGTGATGTACCGCGGGCCGGGTCAACGTCAACAGCCTTCTGTTGCCGCGTGGTGGGGGATGCTCCAGTTACCATGCCTAGCAACCTGTTATTATACCACCGACTACCATAACAAGAAACCAAACACACGCAAAGCGATGGAACACTGGAACGCGGCGAAAACTATTTCATTCTTAATTCGTTCGCCTCCTGTTACTTTCCTTATCCCCATAAGCAAATCTGAGGACCTGATTTCTACACAGTGTACCTCCCTGCTGAGAACGGTGGCTTCGATGCAGTACTTTAGACTTGGACATTATGCAGCGTCGTGTGCCAGTGGTGTTTCCAACACGGTGAATTAAAAAATAAGATCGCCATCTTACCTCCAATTTTACAGCTCTAAAAACTATTGCGATACCACGAACAGATAAAAGTGAATTAATCCTCTATTCAGCTGAGCTATGGGCCACATCATTATGGTGATAAACTTGTGAACTTTTCCCTCGAGGGGGAAAAGTTATTTTACTGGTTACGTAACAATTATATGCAAATGCCGGCCGACGGGTAAAAGTATGGCGTACATTTCAGAATATATGTAGGTAACTAGCATAAATATATCAAATGTTGCCACCTTGTAGAACCAGTATCTCTCCTCCTACCTGCATCAACACTTTCGCCTGCCGCTCTGTAAACAGGTCACAGCATTGTTTGGGCAGCCATGCGAAATAAAGATGCAGACTGGAAGGGAGTTACATAAACTTGGACATTCCTTAGAACAAGCCGTTTTCTCTTACAAGTCTTGTCAACTGCATGTTGGTTGACAGAAACTGTCCCCCACCCTGCTGAAACTCTCTCCCCTTCACCCACCAAAAAAAAAAAAAAAAAAAACAACAAAACACACCAACTTTAAACTACAAAAAAAATACACAAATTAAGATTTTTTTTTTTTTT
>Ga0123355_10021513_pt1 | contig 10324 bp, 10 predicted proteins | sample TergutEmb28metaG_3_FD_89872 | JGI IMG/M metagenome (GOLD analysis project Ga0123355, IMG submission 89872) | Embiratermes neotenicus P1 segment gut microbial communities from Petit-Saut dam, French Guiana - Emb289 P1 | ecosystem: Host-associated > Arthropoda: Insects > Digestive system > Gut ... | reverse complement strand
CGCTTGTGAGTGCGGTAATGAACCTTCGGGTTCCGTGAAATGCGGGGAATTTCTTGACTAGCTGCAGACCAGTTATCTTCTCAAGAAGGACTCTGCACCATGGAGTAAGTAAGTAAGTAAGTATATATATATATATATATATATATATGTGTGTTACGTGGAGCAGAGCGTCATATAGTTATATTATCCTGCTTGGGAAATGTTAATTATTCAAAAAAACAATTAGTCATAAGTTTTGACGTTTTGCTGACCGTGCATCTCAGTATATTTATCTCAGTACATTTATCTCAGTGCATCTGTGCACGAGACTGCCACCTATAGGTGTGATGATACCACAGGCTGTGTAATGCAATTTTGACCTCCTGATGATGAGCACATGTGCTCGAAATATGTAGAGGCATGAAATAAACTTATTGTAAAACTAAAAGTTTGTGCATCAAGTTGGTTAATTACTGAGATAAATTAGTCTTAAATTTTGTTTGATTAACTATCTAACGTCACCGACTTATACTGACTAGATCATACAACGTTGACTGTAAAACCGTAACACATACTTTCAGTAAAGGGCAAAGAGTCATGCAGTTGCGAAGCAGGTCGACGGGATTTGATAAGACTGCAATAATATGTCATAAATTATTCTCTATGCTTTACGACGGTAAATCCAATGGGTAATAGAACTACTTGTTTAACAAGAAGCAGCTGCATCATTTTTCTTTGCTTTTACCCCTATGCGCTACATTGATTATGATAAATGTTTCTTACTTCTTTACCTTCCCATGTCCTAAATTCCATTCTATATCAAGTACAGGGAATGTTTCTGCACGTCTTATCTAAAGACCTCCATGGGGGAATCAGAAAGGCGCATTACAAATTCAGCCGCCATCACGCCGCGAGCTATAATCTTAACCCCAGTGCAGTCTGTTTCTCCCACCCTTTTCTACAGAAGCCTCTCCAAACAACGTACAAATTTCCACCACCGCTGTTTTCACACAAGATAATTATATTTTCCTCCATCTACTTATCTACGAGGTACCACATTCGTAACTTCATCTGCAGCCGCAGTCGTCTGTTACACAGAATGTTGCAAAGAAGACGAAAATTTCCATGAGTGAATGCGGTATAAATTTTTAGGCAGAGAAATGTAAGAGTTGACGTAGTGTCACTATTCTGTCGTCTATAATGAAGATGCGCTTACGGTCACAGATACGAATTTGACGTTTAGGTGACCGTGCATCGTGATAAATTCTTGTAATAAAACGAACTAGATGCACAAATTTATCAATTTTTGGAATAAAACTACATGTTTCAGACAGTTCCTCTGTCCATCATCAGGAGTTTTTCACTGTACACACAGCAAACTTTTATGACATATACCATTGCTGTGTGTACAGTGAAAAACTTATCATAATGAACAGAGGAACTGTCCGAAACATGTAGAGTTTTATACGAAAAACAAACCTGAGAAATTAGTGAATCTAGTTAGTTTTATTACAAGAAGAAGTCACAGATATTTCTAACATTTGACAGTGACTGTTTAAACAATGCTTTAAGAAGTACTGACGTTTCCTTCGATACTGTACCCCTGTATCTGACGATAAACTCCTTTTTCTCCTAGACTAAATATTAGGACTGTGCAAGACAGGGTAAAACATTACACGCAACATAAACAATAAGTTGGTAAATAAACTATTTTGTTCCTGTTGTCTAAAAGATATTCAATGCAGCAGAGCCCTTCGTGAGTCGTGCAGCTAATTAAGAAACTGTCAGCGTTTAATTGAACTCGAAGATTCATTGCAGCGTTAACACTTTAATCTATCCACAGCCAAATGAATAAAATCCACACTGTCATATCCTAATTCTTGAAGAATAATTTGAACATTACCCTCTAACCTACGTTTACGTCTCCAAAGTGATGATAGTCCCTGTGTTAACCCGCAATATTCGAGGAGGAACTAAATTACAAGTACGTTTGTTTTGGGGTTCGCACCTGTTATGATCTTGTAAAACTTAAATAGGAAATTTTATCTATATATAGCAATTATGAGTGGCCCGGTAGCTCAGTTGATATAGCGACTGACTACAGCCTGGACGGTTCGGAATCGAATCCCGGTGAGGAAAAGATTTTCCGCCCGTCCAGACCGACCTTGGGGCTCACCCAGTCTCCTGTAAATTGGGTACCGCGTCTTTCCCGGGTATAAAGTGCGGCCGGGGCTTGCTGCTGACCACTCACCCCCTTCTAGTGCCGCGGTCATGAAAGAGTAGAGCTATACCTCTACCCACCCTTCGGGCCACACCGGGCCTGTAGAGGGATCACTTTAGCTAGCTCTAGGAATTATGAATTAATTCGTTGCTGGATAACAATATGACAATTTCTTCTTTTAAAGTTAACGTTAGGAACTTTCATAGACGCATTACGCCTTCTATTAATTAGAAGCACATGTTTCGATGCTGAACTGTCCCATTTCGGAGGAGAAATTGAAGTTTCATTTCCATCGTAATTATCGCCGTGTTTCTGGAGACAACAGAGGTTACTTGGTAACAGAAAAAACACACAGTGTGTGTTTCCAAAACTTTTTAAAAGACTTACTCGTCTTTGCCTTTCTTTTTTCTACTTGTTGCCTTTGTGCTTTCCTGTCTGTTTGAATAAAAAGGAAGACTACCGAAAAACCGAAAATTAATGGTTAATTTCTAGTCAAAATTATATCAACAACCGCAAAAAACATTTTTCATAAACGTGAGAGATGTTCTTTTTGCAGAAATATTAATCTATATGCAAAGTAGAGTATCATAGGACCTGGAATGTCAAAATATCCAAGACAGTTTTTAGGGGATAAATATTCCAAATTCATTTCCAAGTCACAATACAGCGCCAGACTTTTCTCACTATGATACTAAACACATAAAAGAAAGGGTAGTTTGGGCTTGGATAAACTTGTGAGAGATTGCACGGGTTTATTTAAAATCTGTCTGCGAAAGCAGCAAGGAAATATGAAAAGAATAATCTGTAGTATTACTGTTTACAGAATCTCTATCTTATTAAAGAGTCAGCATATTAAAATTAACGTATCAGATTAAATTAACTTGCGTAACGTAAATGAAGTTACAGCATGCTGCATCTTGTCTCATCGATCAACTAACATTTCATTTTTCAGTGTGACGAATTATATGCCCTACGCGAAAATTAGCATTGCAGAAGACAAAAGTTTTTACTTAAATGAGCGATTTTGTATTTATTTGTTAAATATACAAATGTATGGTTATGGAACCTACAGAAGAGCCATCATCACCACCACCACCACCACCACCACTAAAATCACCACTGTCACCACCACCGGTTATTTGTTTTCTTTTGCAAGATAACTGGAAGTGTTGATTGCCAGTAATCCATAATTCTGTGAATTTATATTAGTTTAGAGAAACACATAGATCTGTGAGTGAAGCGTTAGTAGTTATGGGCCAGATATAGTCAATGAAGCCAGTGCATTTGTCGTGTATGATGTACCTTATGAAGAGTTTAATACAATAATGTAATACCTGTTCTGCAATAAAACTTATTATTCTTGTTACGGAGAAGGTAATATAAGGAAATTTAGTTGCAACCTGTAAGACTATTTTTTTCTATGTTGGCGAAACTGTTAATAAATTAGTTCCTATGCAAGATGGCTAATTTACATTGGTCCTCCTCCATGCCGGATGTGTTAACGGAAGAATGTGCGAGATAAGTTCGCAGCTCACGTCAAAAGAACTACCAGAAGAATGTATGTATCACAAGGAACATTTTAAGATATAAAGTTTATTATAAATAGCAAAGAAATTTCCGTCAATTTCCACACAACGGGATGAATTCTATTAATAAAATAATAAAATAATAATAAAATTAAGATATAAAGCCAGGTGTGCTCATCGAGAAGGGAAGTGAAGTGTAAACTACGAAGTTGGTGGAACATTCTGGCTCCATGGTGTATGATAAGAAATAAAAAAGAATATCTCCTCCAAATTTCATGCATGAGTGTGCCATCTGTTGAGTAAAACTATCAATTAAAATGAGTGTCAGCTGTCAGTCACTCAAGTTACGAGAAATTGCCAGCTGTGTCACGGCGTCTGAACTACGTCTTAAGCTTCATTGACCATAACTGAACTCAAAATACCCAGGTAAGACAAGCGATTCTCACAAGATTGATTTTTTCCTTACTTAATTTAATTTGTCCCTATTACACAACTTCCACATCAATATGGATGAAAAAGGTAAAAAATTAATACGAATTTGTGCCAACATAAAGAGTGCATTCACAAGGATGGAGAGATTTGTGGACAACTATGCTATAGATCCAAGGCCTGAGCAGTTAGATGTGAGACTTAAATTAATTAATGAAAACTGGGAAAAATACAGAAACTTTCAAGATGAATTACAAGAATTGGGTCGTGACGGTAATAATCAACAACAACATGATGAAATGGAAGAAAAATACAGTTACTTGACAGGATTCATACAAACTAAAATGAAAGAACTTGAAGTAGCAGGAGCCCCTGAGCTTAATGTTACCACGGAGTCGTCAGTAAAAGTAAAACTTCCTCACTTATCAATACCTATATTTAGTGACAACTTATAAGATTGGGTTACATTTAAAGATATATTTTTGTCATTAGTAGGTGATAGTACAACCATTCATAACATCCAGAAATTTCACTACTTGCTATCAGCTATTAATGGTGATGCAAAAAGAGTTGTACAGTACATACCTGTAAGTGAACCGTGTTTTAGAGTTGCATGGGAGATTTTAGTTGAACGATATGAAAATTAAAGACTTACCATCAATACCCACATTGACAATAATATGAAGTTACCTAGCTTGACATCTGAAAATGCGAGTCAGTTACGTTAGATAGTTGACACCACAAAGTGTAACTTAGAGGCGTTAAAGGCGATGAAACAAAACACAGATAGCTGGGATATGATTATCCTTTACAATTTAGTACAAAAACTGGATAACAAAACAAAAAAAAAAGAATGGGAACTTCATATTTCCAACAAGAAGTTGTCAACCTTAAAGCAGCTATATACCTTTCTGGAACATCGATATAATGCCCTGGAAAGCGTATCAACTAAAATCAAAGCAAATGAACAAAGGCAAGCCAGTAATAAGAAAATGTCACAGTCATATGTAAGTGTTAAGCCAATGTGTGAAGTCTGTAAGGATTCGCATACTGTATCACAATGCAGTGCATTTAAAAAATTGTCAAATGATGAAAAATACAAGGTAGTGAGGAATAACAAATTGTGTATCAATTGCTTAAGTAACAAACACATGATAAAGGACTGTCAGTATAATGGTTGCAAAATCTGTGGAAAGTGGCATCATACGTTGATTCACAGAAATAAAGACTTTTCAAGACAGCATAGTAATGGAGGTCAAGGTTTGTCACTTCAGTAAGAGAATCTACAAGCTACATATCACAATTTTAAAGAATCACCCGTGACTTGTGTGTTATTAGCGACAGCGCAAATGAAGGTTAAGGATTGTAAAGGAAATCTTCATACCTGTCGAGCTCTCCTAAATTGTGGCTCTCAATCTAATTTTATCACGGAATCAGCAGTGAGAAATTTAGGACTTAAGCAAACAAGAAATCAAGTTCCAAAAACGGGCATTAACAATGCTACAACTGTCACAAATTACAATGTGAATTTAGAAATAACTTCAATGAAGAATGACTACACTAGCAAACTGAAATGTCTCGTCCTACCAAGAATAACAAACAAGATGCCAATGACCGACATAGATATTTCCACATGGAAATGTTCCTCTGATGTAGTCTTAGGCGACAGAGACTTCAGTAAGCCTGCACCAATTGACATCCTCTTAGGAGCAGAAATATATTTTGAGATATTGATGACTGAAAGATATGTCTGTAAAGGTTTAAAAGTCCTTCAGAATATCAAACTAGGCTATATTCTAACTGTAAAACGAAACCATTCATATGTTAAGGAATACAAGAGGCAATGTCATTCCTTTTTTGTACAGTACAGACAGATTCCCTTCATCACATAATAGAACGGTTTTGGTCCATTGAAGAAATGACTAACAAAATTTTGACAAAGGAAGAAAAGACATGTGAAAGGCATTTTTAACTAAATACTAGAAGATTAGAAACCGGTCGTTATGAAGTGAGACTGCCCTTGTCAGACAGTGCTGACAAAGTAGTTGATAGTTATAGCACTGAAAGGCGAAGTTTCTTAAACTAGAGCAAAGATTGCTCAAGCAACCACAACTCAAGAAATATTATTCAGATTTTCTTGAAGAATATGTTCAACTATGACACATATCACCACTACGTGAAGCAGATGTGAGGAAAGTATCCCCAAAATTTTACATGCCTCATCATGCAGTATTAAAGGAAACTAGCTTTACAACCAAGTTGAGAGTAGTATTCAATGGCTCAGAAAAAAACTGTAATAGTTTCTCTCTTAATGACATATTGATGATAGGTCCATAAGTTCAAGATGACTTATTTGATATAGTACAACGATTCCGGTTGCACAGAATAGTAATGTCAGCTGATGTAGTGAAGATGTATCGACAGGTTTGGGTGCATCCAGATGATAGATGTATAGAGAGAATTCTGTGGAGGAAGACACCAGATTAACCAATTACCAGCTACGAGTTAAATACTGTTACGTATGGAACTGCTTCAGCCCCATTCCTCGCTACTAGATGGCTACAACAATTAATTGAGGATGAAGCTATCAACTATCCTGAAACAGCTAAGATAGAACGGGATGGATTCTACGTTGATGATCTGATTACAGGAGCAGATGATGTAGATACGGCACTATCCTTGCAACAAGACTCAATTGAGATGTTAAGTAAAGGCGGATTTACTCTAAGAAAATGGTCATCGAATCATCAAGCATTAGTGGAACACCTTCCACCAGAAGAGGTTGAAAGAAGATTATTAATAAGCTTTGGAAATGAAGATGTCATAAAGGCGCTGGGATTATTGTGGAATTCTACAACAGACAAATTAATATTTTACGTTCAAATTACTCAAGACATTACTCCAACAAAAATAAGTGTTTTGAGAACAATTGCATCAATATATGACCCATTAGGAATTTTAAGTCCCGTCATTATACAATGTCAAATATTTATACAGCAACTATGGCAAATAAAAATAAATTGTGATGATCAGCTTACCACAGAGTTGAAGGAACACTGGCAAAGTCTGCAACACAACCTACCGATCTTCAACAGCATCCACATTGGTGATCAGCAAGGAAAAGTTAAGACTGCTTTGTTCCAAATCGAGGGTGGTTCCTCTCAAAAGACTGTCGCTGCCAAGGCTAGAACTGTGTGCAGCCGTGTTGTTAGCAGACATATACCAAGCTTCATCGAGAGCCTTGAAGATAAGTTTAAACAAGACAAGATTCTGGACTGATTCAATGATAGTACTTGTTTGGTTAAAGTCTCCGGCAGTAAGATGGAAGACTTTTGTGACGAATCGAGTGAATCACGTGCAAGAAACAACCAATGTTGAAGACGGGGGCCACATCAGTTGCAAAGAGAATCCTGCAGATTTAGTGTCCCGTGGTGTTGACGCTAATGTTCTGAAGAACTTGAGCTTATGGTGGAGGGGCCCAGACTGGTTACAACAAGTAGAAACATCCTGGCCAAACTGTGGAGAAATAGCTGACATTAGTGAAGAAAAGAAAAATATAAGTCCCGCTCCAGCTGTAAGTTTACTAAATCAACTAAGGCAGGAAGAAGTATTTGCCAAATTTTCATCATGGAATAAACTGCAACGAGTTACAGCCTACTGTTTAAGATTCATTCATTGCCGTTATAAGACTGCGCGTTATCAAGGTACTTTATCTTCAGCTGAATAGAATGAAGCAACCTTACTGTGCGTGAAAAGAGCCCAAACTGACAGCTTTATGAAAGAGAAAGCTGACGTATTGGAAAAGGGATAACTTTCAAACTAAAGCATATTACTATCTTTGAACCCTTTCCTCGATAGGAATCAACTCCTCAGGGTGGGCGGCAGATTAGAAAACTCAGACTTGATGTTTGATCAGCAACATCCAATGATTTTACGAAAAGGACATCATATTACTACACACAGTGTTGAAGAAATTCACAAGAAGAATTTACATGCATGTGGTCAATTATTATTATCCCTCATTAGGCAGAAATTTTGGATTTCTGATGCTAGAAATGTATTGAGGAAAATACGAGGAGCGGCTGATAAGTAATGCACACAGTGACATAATTTTTCCAACAGAGAAAAATAGCTATGCGCGCCCAGTGTGCCCTTGTAGCCACAACCCTCCTACATAGCGGTGCAAAGTTTCATTCCTTTCTCTACAACGGTTCTAAAACAGTGTGTGTTAGTATGGATTCGTGTTATGGTGGTATGTCAACGAGATTGAAGCAACGTGCGGTGACTGAATTTTTAAGTGCTGAAAACGTAACGCCACCTGAAATTCATCGCCATTTACAGGCTGTGTATGGTGAAAACACTGTTAACAGAACTACAGTAAATCGTTGGGCTATTAAATTTCGTGAATGTGAACCAGGTCGTGCCAATATTTTTGACCAACCTCGCAGTGGAAGGCCGGTTTCTGTGACAGAAGAAAAGCATCAAAAACAGGTTGATGAACTGATCAAGCATGACCGACGTATCACCCAGAAGCAGATAGCAGGTAAGCTAGGGTTGTCTAAAGAAAGAGTGGGCTATATCATTGGTTTATTTGGCTACACAAAAGTCTGTTCTCGATGGGTGCCACGCATGTTGACGCCGGAAGTTGACGCTGAATTTTAAGGTTCTCGCCCATCCGCCCTACAGCACTGACTTGGCGCCAAGCGATTCCCATTTCTTTCCTCACCTCAAGAGGGATCTCAAGGGAACTCATTTCAACTCAGATGATGAAGTGAAGCAAGCTGTGACGTCGTGGATCAAACAAAGAACTCCTGAATTCTTCATTGACGGCATGCGTAAACTTGTTTTAGGTTGGGAAAAATGTATTGAACGACTAGGCGACTATGTCGAAAAATACATATGTGAATTTGTAGCTAAAATATTGTACTTTACTTCCTACTTTCGTTTGTTTAAATACATGGTCTCTTTTTTTTTTTAGATATTTCACTGTGTGAATTATTTATCAGCCGCCCTCGTAACTAAAACATGTTTGACATGTTTTAGACTTAAAGCAACCACATCAACACAACTAATGGATCAATTACCTGAAGCACTAGTTAAGCCTTCTAAACCCTTTATCAATACCGGAGTAGACTATTCTGGACCATTTTATGTAAAGCAAGGTGGTAAACGAAGTAGAACAACAGTAAAATATTGCGTAGCTTTGTGTGCCTATCTACTAAAGTTATTCATCTGGAGTTAGTATCAGAATTATCTACTGAAGCTTGTATTGTTTCCTTCGACGCTTCGTAGCTAGGCGAGGGTTATGTACTAACAGTTACAGTGACAACGGTACTAATTTTGTGGGATCTGAGAAGGAATTGAAGAAAATCATTTTTGAGAAGGAATCAAACGAGCGCATTTCCAGCTTTGCTACTCAGCAAGGAATTAACTTTCATTTCATTCCCCCTTGTGCTCCACATATGGGTGGTATATGAGAAGCCGGAGTTAAGTCGGTGAAATTTCACTTACATAGAGTTGCTGGCAATGCAAAACTTACTTTTGAAGAGGTTTATGCCCTGTTTTGTCAAGTAGAATCTGTGTTAAACTCAAGACTTTTATGCCCATTGTCCAACGATCCTGACAACCTTCAAGTTTTAAACACAGGACATTTGCTCATTGGCACTTCCTTGCTAGCTCTTTCTGACCGCAATTCAATAGACTTATCCTCAAATCGCTTGTCTAGGTAGTCACATGTTCAGCAAATGGTTCAACGATTATGGAAAAGTTGGTCTCATGATTACCTTCATCAGTTGCAACAGAGGAATAAGTGGAAAGATATCGAGTCAAATGCCACAATTGGTGATGTAGTGTTTTTAAAGGAAGATAATCTACCCCACTTGGTGTGGAAAAAGGCAGTTATTAGTGACATCCACACAGGAAGAGAAAGGTTAACAAGACTTGTTACATTAAAAAGAGCAAAGGGAACATTAAAAATTCCTGTTACAGAGATTTGTTTGTTACCAAAGGTTGACTGAATTAATTTTATTTTAGTTTGTAAATATGTTCCAACTACTTGCACTGTTTTATGTTATTAAAATATTTATTTACATAAAATAATTTAAAACATAAGACTTCGTTTAAAATTTGCTATACCTCCTACATGTTTCGGTCCTAACTTGACCATCTT
>Ga0123355_10021512_pt1 | contig 10324 bp, 14 predicted proteins | sample TergutEmb28metaG_3_FD_89872 | JGI IMG/M metagenome (GOLD analysis project Ga0123355, IMG submission 89872) | Embiratermes neotenicus P1 segment gut microbial communities from Petit-Saut dam, French Guiana - Emb289 P1 | ecosystem: Host-associated > Arthropoda: Insects > Digestive system > Gut ... | reverse complement strand
TGTATAACTATATTTGTCGCCGGCCTTCTCGTACATAAACAACGAAAGTGCGAGGACGACAGGAAGAAGATGGAAGACGTTCTTTTATACACGTTTGACGGAATAGTAGACGAGGTCGAATTATTAACTTACGACGAGATTCCAATACGAACTTTGAGATATCTGGAAAAGCGGATGGATATGTTTGATAAATCAATATCCTCTATTCAAATAAAACACGAATATCATAGTAAATACAAACGAAAAGGTGATAGAAGTGCGAAATACGAAAATAAAAAATATTCTACAGATGACTAGCTTTCTATTCGGTATGATCTTACTTTTCTCTTATATAGGATGGCATCTTGGCTACGAAGGGTTTATAATTGTAGGGGAAATTTCTATACCCGATTGGTTGAATCGAGTTATTAGTGCCGGATTGCTATTTGTCAATCTATCTTTAGTTGGTAGTTTCATAATAGGGGAGTATTCGTCTAAAATATTTAAATTTGTGTTACCTATAATTTTATTGTCAGTAATAAATAGTATGTTATTTACACCAGGTCTAGTATCTGGACCAATCGCTGTGATATATTTCATAATTATAGGATTTTTTAGAAAACAGACAAAAGTGTCTATAGTCAGAGCGTTAATCATTACAAGTATAAGTATAATATATCAAATTATAACTATGTCAATGCGTATCGGACATTTGACAATAACGCCGACTGACATATCTGTCTATACGGCTCTTATGTTCTCCATTGACGCTATACTTGTATTATTGCTCGTATGGGCTTATGGAGGTGTTAAACATGTTAGGCGAGTGGAGTTTCTGGTTTTTCCCAGAAGAACAAGAGATGGTCAACAGCGGCTTAGGATTATCGAATCTGAAACGTCGGATTCAAAACAAATTCCGCAAGCAGCAACTACCGATGTTGATATCAACAGAAGTAGCGTAACGAGTTTTGAAAAGTGGTTGATGAAGGCGTTCATACTAAGCATTCAAATTCTCCAATGGATTTTTATTCTTTGGGTTTGTAGTTTGGATAATTTATTTCTTGAAGGGTTAGTAATGACTACGTCCTTCATCTGCCACGGTATGATTATATCTAGACGTAATCATTTAAAACCAGTGGTGTTATGTACGTTGGCGGCTACTGCTATGTTTTATACGGCAGCTAGATTTTCTATATCTTTTCAATATTCACAATTCATTCACATAATCATAGGTTTAATATTATCATATACTTTATATTTGGTGGCAATACAGTTTGAGAAAAACGCAAAGAAAGAGCTCAAATCCGAGTTAGAAAGAATAAAAAAGTTGGAGTCTAGGGTTGATAACGCTTGGAAAGAGTTAGAAAGACTATCCTAAAATTGACATATTTGTAAACAGGATGGTAAAACAGAGAGGAGTAAGTCTGTATAAATCGAGATTCACCTGTTAAGAGGTCTGTGTCAACAGGAAGTTCGGTTAATAAAAGTGTACGGACGAGAAACACAATTATTGACAGACCAAATAATCCTAAAAAGGAGAAATGATTTATGTCTTGGCAAAACTTTGATGTAACAGGCGGAACACCAGGTGTAATGGGTGGTTGGGGAGGCTATGGCGGCGCTGGCGCAGCATTTGCTGGAGCTCTAGTTGGTGGCGTTATTGGCGACGCTCTATTCCCAGGATACGGCGGTCGCGGCGGACATGGTCGCGGATGGGACGGCGGAGAAGGAGTAGTTCAAATCAATGCCGGAGGACACCATGGGTCCAACATCGGTCAGTGGGAGCTCTTCAAAGAAATGAGCGACACTCGTCGTGAAGTAGCTATTAATCCATATTTGATGGAAAACGGCCTTCTACAACAAACTATCGCTAACAACGCATCTCTACAGAATCTGATGATGGAAATCGGTAGAGTCGGTCATGGTATCGATCGCGATGTTCTAATCTCAAGATTCGACAACGCTCTTCAACTTGCTGGTATTAGCCGTGAGATGGCGGAATGTTGCTGCAAACAGTTGATGGCCACAACAGTTATGGGTTTTGAAACTCAACTACGTGACCAAGCTATGCACAATGCTAACATGCTTGAGCATAGAAACACACAATGTTTAATCAAAGACACAGAGAAGGATGCTATCATCCGCGAACTTACACGTGAGAACGCAGCTCTTGACCGTAGATTAAACACTGCAGAAATTGTATCTACAATAACGAGCACTCTACAACCACCTCGTCCAGTACCTGCCTATATCCAAGCAAATCCGTACGAGAACTATATGCCTACAGTGAGATGCGCTCCTGAGTGTAACCCACGCCCTAACTGGTTCGATAACTGTGGACGTTAATTAAACAACTTAATATGTTGGAGGGGTTCTCTGTAGGTGCCCCTCCAACATATTTTATTAGGTCCCGTCTACCTTTTAAAGACGCGAAGGAGGAAATACAATGAATTGTAACAGATTAATGCGGTCGGGTAATATAACTATAACTCTCGGAGTTAGTGCTGTTATAGAAGCTACCACAGTAGAATTGGATAATCGCAGAATATACATCTTGTTCATCGGTACTGATTTTCCAACGAATGTAGGAACTGAAGCGGTTAGCTTGCTAATTGACGGAGTCGAATATCCAGTCATAGATAGTTTTGGTAATCGCGTAGTTCTAGGTCGCATGAGAGATGGTATATTTGGTGAATATGGTAATATCGAAACAGCGAAGTATCGATTAGGTTTTGGTACCGACGGACTTCCGGCGTCAATTCCACACTTTGTGGTATTTAATGGGCTTTGTCCAATGCGATTCAACGGTCCGGCTGGTTCTCCGCAACCTCCTACCGCAGAAGGATAAAAACACACGTCAAGGGCTTTATTACCTCGAGGCCCTTGACATATTCTTGAAAGGGGAATAACCGAATGCAAAACTTTGATTTTAGCAATGCTCAGGCTGTTTGGGATATTATAGCTAGAAACCCACAAGCTCAAAAGTATGTAGAATCGCTAGTTAAGATGGATCAGATGCAAATGGTTGCTCAAGGTAGTCCTAACCAGGGAGTAAACCAATTTGCACAACCTCAACAAAACTGGCACCCTACCCCAAACTATGCGCATAACCAACAGACAACCGCGCCGGTACCAATACCTGCGCAACAACCACAAGGAGGACAGCAGTCTATGGGTCCAATGGGAATGATGCAAGAAGCACTACAGATCGTTACGGAGTTTCGCGGCTACTTCGATGGTCTTAATAAAAACATGAAGGCTACGTACGACTCATTAGAAGAAACTAGAGTTCTATGTAAAGATTTATCATCTAAAGTAGACGATTTATCTAAAGAGAATTTAGTCTTAAAGAAGTCGAACGATGAAATGGTAGCCCTTGTTAAGAAATTCACAAGCGCCAAAGGATGATTCCATTAGTGATGCAGCCGCGCTTGCTAATCTGATAGTCAATTTGGCTATATTAGATGTGTCGACGGAGCATTTGGAATTATTTAGACAATATCTAAAACGTCAGCACGAGGATCATAAAGAACTCGTAGCCCTCTTAAAGGAGAGATTATAATATGCGAACTGATTTTAATCCACCACCTCACGGTAAGAAGATACACGATTACAATGCGGATTCCAGAAAATTTAGAGGCCATCTCAACGGTATGATTCGACAAAAACCACATCCAGGTCAAGCACAACATATGGGTGGAGTAGCATCTTTAGTCAACTACATGGATGCTATGCACAGAGGCGAATCCCATGCAGTTCTTAAGGAACTTAAAGAAGCCATGGACTATCTTGTTCATTTTAGACTTACTGGCGATCATATCCATAAATTCTTCGCTGGGTTGGAATTTGAACGAGCCAAAGAACTTCTTGAGGAAATACACTGTAAAGATGAAAAGGCTCGTGCTCAGTATTATATAGATTGCGTTCATGAATATATGCAGTCTATGATTGGTGGAAGTGGTGGAACCCACGGTCATACTAGAGCGGCGGTGAATTTATAATGGTTGATAAAAACACAATATCTCCAACGATTCAACACGCTTTGGACTATCTATGTGCCGCTGAAACTTGGGCTAGTAAAGCGGCCGTTAAAGCTCATATCATTGGTCTACAAGGTGAGAAACGTCGTTTAAGATATTTATCCAGAAAAGCGGGATATATACAAGACACTCTTCAACATAGTATGATCGACATATTTGACACAGAACTTCACCCACACTCAGGGTCTACGGACGTTTCAGGTATGACGAGCCTTAAACATACCATGGATGGAATAATATCTAAACTTTGGAAGATATATTCCGAATGCCACACTCTAGCGAATAAGCTTGTTGTAGATAACATGCGACCACTAGCGTCTCCAATTTATGAATATTGTGACTGTATTCTAACAATCCTTGGTGAGCTTAATCGTGCGCGTAAGGAATATGAATTGGCTGAGTGGGAATACCATCATATTTCTCGCTATCAGGTATCTTGGTCTAATGTTCATGACAACTACGAAGATAAAGAAGAGTCACAAGGGTATAAGGATCACAAAGAAGCTTAATGTAAGCTGATAGTCAGGGTTGGAACAAAAACCTAACCGTGTATCTAACCCTGACATATTTTTAAAATCTTAAAAAATCCCCGGTTGATAATTTTGGGAAAACAATTCTAAAAGGAGAGATTCTCATGCAAACTACTCCTGGTAGCGGTCGCGTAATAGACTCAGGGACTAATAAAGTAGTAAATATCGTGGATATTCTTAATGTCAATGGAGCGGTCGCTCCTATTGGAAAATCGGATATATCTATTAATCAATACGCAGAGGGTGGCGATCTGATTATTGGAGAAGATGGTAATATATATAGTTATGTGGCATTACTTAAGAACGCTGCTTCAAGTGGAGGTAATGGGGGACCGGGTTCTCCAGGCCCACAAGGTCCTCCTGGTCCAATAGGACCTAGGGGGGAAGCCGGTCCTACTGGACCTAGAGGATATCAAGGTTTACCAGGACCAGAAGGTCAAATAGGTCCTCAAGGAATTCCAGGGGAGCAAGGGCCTACTGGGACGTCGGGACCTCAAGGAGATGTCGGCCCTCCTGGACCAATGTTAGCCGCGATTCCGAATTACACAGAAGGTGTGTTTGTTCTAGATATTACAGATCCCGAAGGCGGCGAATGGATTTCTGACCGAGACGGTGAAGTACGTGTTATGATTACCGCTCGCTCACAGGACAGCGGTTGGTTCCGAAATAATGTGCGAATAGCAGGTGAAAAATTAACCTGGCGTTCGATAGCTTCTCCATTAGGAGATATGGGAGAGGCTGCTCATATTATCGCGGATACAGACATGCTTAGGATTGGTAAAGGCGATAAAATAGAGGTTCGTGCCAGAACAACAATAGGTCGTTTAATAGAAGATTCTTTTAGAGTATCTGTCAAATTCTATCCATTTAGAGGGATCGGTATGGAAACTTCTGAACGCGGTCCTCAAGGAATTCCAGGGGAACAAGGACCAACAGGTCCTCAGGGTCCTATAGGAGAGACTGGGGCTTCTGGTCCTCAAGGAATTCCAGGGGAGCAAGGAATACAGGGGACTCCTGGAGAAATCGGACCACAAGGTCCTGCTGGTCTAGTTGGGCCTAGAGGAGATGAGGGTCCTATTGGGCCAATAGGACCACAAGGAGTTCAAGGCCCACAAGGTCCTGCTGGTGAAGATGGAGCAGGAATAGAGATAGCCGGAGAGGTTTTGACATATTCGGAGCTTCTTGATTTAGGTTCTACCCTAGGGCTTCTCGATTCAGGCCGTGGTTGGTTTAATAATGACGACGGTCTTCTATATATTTGGACGGGAACTTCTTTTCCTCCGGAAGGTGAAGGTAAGCAATTTAGGGGGCCTGAAGGACCGATAGGTCCTCAGGGGCCTCAAGGGATTCCTGGACCTAATGGTAGTGATGGACCTATTGGTCCAACAGGTCCTCAGGGTCCTATAGGAGAGACTGGGGCTTCTGGTCCTCAAGGAATTCCTGGTATTCAAGGTATACCAGGACCAACCGGTCCTCAAGGAGAAAGAGGATTAACTGGTTTACAAGGAATCCCAGGAACAAATAATATTTGGTACGCCAGTTCCAATGATTCCTCAACGTCTAATGCTGGTAGTTTAACTAGAGAATTAACGCTACATTCTGGACAACCACCATTCGTTCTAGCATATGGAGCTATAATAATAGTAGATGGTATGTCCGAACAAGTAGTCACTGGTCCAAATACCTTGATGTTACGAGTTGATAACTCGGAATCCATGCCGATGACAATAGAAGGACTGCCTATCATAGGGAGTGGTCCAAACACAATAATGTCGCCTTGGAATGGGACACAACAACTTATATTTATGTGGACTGGTATTTCTTGGGATTTTATGAATCCTGATAAGAACCCTTATGTAATGGATTTTTCTATTCCACCAGTTGAATGGGTAGGTTCAACTCGCCTATCAGGATTCGCTTATGAAGCTACGATTAGTCTACCAGGCCTTATCCCGGATAGTTTTGCGGAGTGCTCTTTCCTATTTGATAACACGTCAATTCTTATAACTCGAGATTTAAATATTCCTCACACAGGTTTCCCAGCCTTTGAACAGTTTATAATAGTAGCGGAGACACGACCAACAACAAGCCTCAGTGGTCGATTTACAGCGATAAGGAAGTGAATAAGTCATGTTAGCACGTAGTAATTCTTTACAACCAATTAGAATACAGACGCCTTTTTTAAACGAACTTTCGTGGGAAGAAATTGCTAGAATTGCTTCCTATGGAGATGCCAATAAGTATTGGGCAGAGGGTTATGAAAAAAATGAAACGTTGACAAACGGTCATACCGTTACATTTCAGATATGGGCTTTCAACCACGACAACCTAGCAGATGGTGGGGGTAAAGCCTTCATAACTTTTGGTATGAAACACCTTCTTGGTGAAAGCGCGCAAATGAACGCCGACTCTACAAACGTGGGTGGTTTCTCTGGTAGCTTATTAGGTCAGGGAATACAGTCAGGGAATATTAGAGATTTAATCCCCAATGATTTAAACCAAGTTATAAAACCTGTGTTAAAAACAACGGGTCTTCCACATGAGGACGGGTTGACGACTGAAATAATGACGTTGTTTATTCCATCAATAACAGAAATCGGCTTTTCGTCTAATGATTATACGCCTGGGCAGGGAGAACGATATCCCGTTTTCACAAACAACGCGAGTCGTATTAAAGCGTTAGATAATGGTAACGGGTTGGTAGAACGTTGGTGGACGCGTTCTCCAATGAGAAGTGGTAACGGGTTTGGTCCTGTTACGATTACTGGTACGTTGGCAACAACACAAAGACAAGCCTCCGCGTTTAAAGGGGTTTGTTTAGCGTTTTGTGTTTAATACTATATCTATTTCCTTAAAGGAGGATGAACCCATGAACGAGTATGGTTTAAACCCTGATGTACAGGTAAAAGCTGTACAACTAACCGCAGAAAATCAGCAAGAGATTATCGACGCTGGCAATAAGCGGTATCGCAAAGGTCGGGAAGGTCGCATCGTCGTCGAGGCTCTCGTGCCCGGACCAACACAAACTAAGAGTCGAGTTTTCACGTTCAACAGTCTAACAGGACCTGGGGTGGTTATTCCAGGACAATGGGTTGTTGAGTTTGAAGAACAAACCTTCATCGTCGACGATGAACTGTTCCAAAAGCTATTTATTGTAGATGCGCCAGTAGGATAAAGGCGTTAAAAAGTGTACGGATGAGACCGCTGACATATTTTCGGCGGTCTTGTACGGACGCGTAAAAAAACATAGGTTATAATGAGAAGATAAACTAAAAAGGAGAATTAATATGACAAGTATGATTACAGGAATCTTAATGATTACAGCAATCACTGCGTTAGCGGTATTTCTAGGTATAACAGAAAGCTATGACGAAATGATTAAAGTAATAATAGGAGGTATTGTTACATCACCGATGTCTATAGCCCTAGTTATTATGGCAATTAAAGAACAAAAAGGAGCGATCGCATAGATCGTTTTTTTTGTACATAGCATATAATTTTTTACCCACCACGCGTCAAAAACACATGTTATAATGAGGAGGAAAAGAAACCGGCGAATCGCAAATTCGAGAGGTGTATGGTTGCTGTTGAAATCTTGTTCAGTGATGGAAAGTCGCCGACTCAAATAATATATTTTTTTCGCTTCAAAAACATAGGTTATAATAGAAACCTAAAATCTAAAGGAGGAAGTAGAAATGAAAAATTTTAAAGAGAAAGTGAAAGTGAAATTTGCTATGACAAAAAGCTGGATTAAGGATCATCCTGGCGAAGCAGTAGGTGCTGTTATATCGACGGCCTTTTTGGGTGGTCTCGCGATAGTTATTGCGACGACCCTTAAAGACGCTAAGATAAACCAGCACGATTGGGAGACGCTAACTAATGATCCTGATTTTGAAAGTGGAGCAAATCAAAACCCGCTGGATTTAAGAGGCCATAAAATATGGGATCTTTATAAAATGGATAAAGGGGAGTATATGTTACAAACAGAAGAAAGTAAGTACTATGATGAAAATCTAGTCACAAAATCCGTGGTAATCACGGAAATGGAAGTAATTAACAACTAGGAGCAGGCATAGCCTGTTTCTTTTTATTTACATATAATATATTTTTTTCGCGTCAAAAACACATGTTATAATAGAAACCTAAAATCTAAAGGAGGAAGTAGAAATGAACAAATTTGAAAAAGGAGTAAGCTATCTAGGATTGACGGCAAGCGGAGTAATCAGCATTTGGTTAGTGAAAGAAATTGGAATACCACTGCTGAAGAACGCGGTTGATCAACTTAGATACGAGTATCAAGTAAAGAAAATTGTAAGAATAACTAGAGAATTAGGTGATGCTGATAGCGTCAAAAAGTTTACTGACGCGTATAAGAGATTTATACAAGAGGTAAAAGAGCAGGCATAGCCTGTTTCTTTTTCGCTTCAGAAACATGGGTTATAATGAGAAGTAAAATTTGGAAGGAGAAGGAATTATGACAAACCCATTCACCAGAATTAAAAGCGACAAGCGAACTGATCTAGAAAAAGAGTTCGACTCGGCTGTAGCATCTTTGAGGTATTACCGAGATAAGGTAATTGAGTACAATGAAGCAGTTGAAACCGCGGAGGAATTTAGACCGTTCGTAGAATGCGAAAACCCTTTGGTAGACAATCAGAAAGCTTATAACGAAGCTCTCGTAAAATGTAAACATCTTAAACCGATGATTGCGGCTTATGATAAAGAGCTAGATACAGTAAGTAGACTTAGTGATATGCTACCAAAGAAGGACGCAGCAGAACGTAATAAAATTATCGTAGCGTCAATAGCTGCTGTAACACAATTAACCACTGTGTTCGGTATCTTAAAAGAAGAACAGCTTAAAGTCTTTGGGACTAGAGCCTGGAGCTACGCAAAGTCACTAGTAATAAGGTAGAAGAAGGGCCGCATAGGCCCTTCTCTTTTTTTTTAAGAAAGAAGAAAGAAGGGTTGGGAATTTAAAAAAAATCCAGTGGAGGATGATTTAGATATTAGACTTCGCATCAAAAACACAGGTTATAATAGAAACCTAAAATCTAAAGGAGGAAGTAGAAATGGACGAGAATTACAGAATTAGCGGAAAGTTAACGGCATCGTGTGAGAGCAAGTTAGAACTAAAAACTATGTTGTCGCTGGCGTTAGAGAGCCTGGATTATTTAGAAAGCGAGTTTGGCTTTCCTTTGGAAGAATTGGTTATAATAGAAAGCGGTTATCCGATCGATAAAAAGATTGAGGTATAGCCTCTTTCTTTTTTTCCTTTCGCTTCAAAAACATAGGCTATAATAGAAACCTAAAGGAGGCGTAAAAATGCTTATCAAAATCGCAATTCTAATAATCGCAATTTACTGCATTATTAAATTATGGGGAATGATATCAGAGATCGCTAAGAAGAAGTGAGAAACGAAAGGAGCAAGAAACATAGCTCCTTAAGTTTTAATATATGTACAAAGGAGTGAGTCTTTATAATGAAAAACTTGGATAAAAAGATAATGAAGGCTGCGTTATGTCGCCTATTTAAATGTAAATATAAAATAGTTGGAGATTTTTTAGAATGTTCTCGATGTGAAGATAGAATAGCGCTAACGGTTTCTACAGAGGTTGATATTAACGAATTAGCTAAAAAGTATCAAAATCCTATATCCATGAGAGAGGGAGATTATGTTGTAGGTAATGGTGGTTCTGGATACGTTGTAGGTAATGGTGGTAATGGTGGTTCTGGATACGTTGTAGGTAATGGTGGTAATGGTGGTTCTGGAT
>Ga0123355_10021511_pt1 | contig 10324 bp, 10 predicted proteins | sample TergutEmb28metaG_3_FD_89872 | JGI IMG/M metagenome (GOLD analysis project Ga0123355, IMG submission 89872) | Embiratermes neotenicus P1 segment gut microbial communities from Petit-Saut dam, French Guiana - Emb289 P1 | ecosystem: Host-associated > Arthropoda: Insects > Digestive system > Gut ... | reverse complement strand
ACTACAACACACATCGAACCAAGAACAATACGACCAATGTGGTAATTTAACAGAATAGTCGCAAGCTCCTGATGATGGATATATTAATGTCCGAAACATGTTGGAGTGGTATCCGTGTTGCAGGCTGAAGCACAACTGTGCTTCGGCCTGCAATACGGATACCACTCCAACCCAACCACACCGAAACTCCAACACACATCGAACCAAGAACAATACGACCAATGTGGTAATTTAACAGAATAGTCGCAAGCTCCTGGTGATGGATATATTAATGTCCGAAACATGTTGAGCACATAAGACGTGAAATAAAATAGCAAGTGACATCAAGTTGCTCTTTTATTCTTCAGCTTCTGATAATGTTGGTCATAGCCGTAGATAATTTCAAACTAATTTTAAAGGATCCCCTCGCACCAACATACACACAGAGTTACGTCTATTTATATCTCACAATTAATAACCACATGCAAAATATGGCGGCGTGAACAATATATTTCAATTATCGTGAAATGCAAAATTGTATTACCGTGCATGAACAGAACAGCAGGATAGAATGGCCTGGCACAGGAACAATGCACTTCAATAAAAATCATACAGTCAGATAGCGAGCCATTATTTGGACGGCTTCATACGTGACTCTACAATCGGACAGAATTGCGTGACGGTAGTCTGGCATCGCAGCCACCGACATCGTTCCAATTTGCCTTGAGTCGGGGCCCACAATTTTATTTCAATGTGTTTCAGTTAATAATAAGTTCGTACCCACCGCACTTTGAAAAGCTGCTGGAAATTATTCTTTCGTTTCGCAGACGTGAGACAAATCTAACAAGCGCGTTGTTCATCACACATCGAAATTCTGTTGCTGGTGTTTGAAATATTACTTTCTGAACGATTTGTCTTACATGGACTGTAGTTCCAAGACTTTTATTACACGATACTATAACGTACTCTATGACAAGAATTGTACGAATTAAGGTCCGGCGAACGAGGTGGCCATAATACCCGGCTTGCTATTGTCACACAAAATCCTGTAAATAAAGCACAGGATTATCTGCGGAGTGAGTTGTACTACTGATTGGCTGAGCAAAGGCATAGTTACTCTCGTAGTAGAATACGTACTCAAAACTGGCGTCTGCATGTGTGTGATATTTTAAGGAGACTTATACCTCAAGAAGCAAGCCGGGATACGTCCGCAGAGCGTAAGTCTTCTGTTGTCGTTGATCTGTTTTCTTCAGACTTCTTACACTTACAACATTTGAAGTACGAGGCTTATTCAGAAAGTAAGTACCAATTCGCTGTAAAAAATCGAGTAAGGTTTCGTATAAAATTTTATTGTTATCAGATTCTACATTCTTCAAACCATTTTTCCACATATTCGCAGCCATTATTGAGGCACTTATCGTAGCGGGGCACAAATTTTTGTATACCCTCCTCATATAATGCGGCCGCCGGCGGTGTTAGCCAACCCAAATGACTACTGACAATGTCATAGAATAGAGTCTATGAAATTTGAGGAAAGTGCAGGGACAGATCAGAAATTGTGCAACGTCTGTCGTCACGCACTCTGTCGTTGACCTTATACACCAAATCATCATTCACCAAAGATGGACGCCCATTTCGCCCCTCAGCGTGCACGTTCTCTCGTCCTTCATTGAACATTTGAACCCATTTCCTAACCATGCCATCACTCATCGCATTGTCACCATACACTTGACTGATCAGGTGACGAATCTCACTTGGTAGCACATTCCTAGAGTTCAAAAAACGAATTACAGACCGCATTTCACAGTCGGCGGCCCTTTCAGTTGTCTTAAACATGTTTATCGCAAGGAACAAACATAAACATAACACGAATTTCACGAAATGGCGTCTGTGGCTTTTGAAATGACAGAGGAAGTCACTGCATATGCGCAAAGTGACAGTCTCGAGTATGCGCGAGAGATATGCGCAGACGGTACTTACTTTCCGAATAACCTACGTATATTGACACACAGGCAGCAGTTTTTCTTGTTTTATTTATGTGGTTGAACAGTTACGTTACAGTTAATGACATGCTATCTTCGCTTGCTGTTCTGTGCTTTCATTTTCAAAACAAAAAACCTTCAATTCTAAATTTTTACTGATCGCTGGAGGACGTGTCCATGCGTCCATTCTACTGATGTTCATCTGTACACCCACTGTCTGTTGTAGCCTCAGTGTAGCGGTGGACTGCACATTAGTTTGGCCGGACGTTTCTCGCAGGTTCCATATTCAAGTGTCTTCGTACTATGAATGCCCTTCGGCGCTTTCACTATCCTGACTGTGTCTTTGTGTGTTCCTGTCTTAGTGACTGTTTGGTATCTCCGACACTTACTTCAATTACTGTAACATCTTATTCTGGAAGAGTTCTCACACAATTTTCTTATTAGACACAACAAAAAATACAAGTAGAGAATTGCTGTGAAATGTCTTTAACCAAAAGAGATTACTGGCGACATTTATAATGAAATACAGTAAATGTTACAAATTATAGTATAAACATATATATATAAGTACGTAATATTGTCTTTATATCGCTATGTGTCTTACGTAATTACGTACTTAATCGTAAGACAACCTTCTACAAATTAGACCTAAAATTGGGAAAATGGGTAGATGATTCAGAATTGTAAGTTACGCAGTACGCAGTGTTCAGGTGATTATATCAAAAGGACTTGAGGGACGAGGGGTGAAACATGCTCGAATTCCACAAGACATACTTCTGCTATATATATGTAGGTGAGAGGATGCTCTTGTACAGAATGGTGACGTGGAGTGGATTATGTCACTGATTATAGCTCCTGTACAGAATGATGACGTGGACTGGATTATGTCACTGAATATAGCTCCTCTACAGAATGGTGACGTGGACTGGATTATATCACTGAATATAGCTCCTGTACAGAATGATGACGTGGACTGGATTGTGTCACTGAATATAGCTCCTGTACAGAATGATGACGTGGACTGGATTATGTCACTGAATATAGCTCCTCTACAGAATGGTGACGTGGACTGGATTATGTCACTGAATATAGCTCCCGTACAGAATGATGACGTGGACTGGATTATGTCACTGAATATAGCTCCTGTACAGAATGATGACGTGGACTGGATTATGTCACTGAATATAGCTCCTGTACAGAATGATGACGTGGACTGGTTTATGTCACTGAATATAGCTCCTGTACAGAATGGTGACGTGGACTGGATTATGTCACTGAATATAGCTCCTGTACAGAATGATGACGTGGACTGGATTATGTCACTGAATATAAAGCCTCAACTTGCGATTTCACACTGAGAGTGACGAAACATCGCTTTCCATAGACATACAGAATTTCTTGAATAACTGCTAGCATGTCAAGGAAGACGTGACTCTAAATCAACTTTGAAACAACCACAGCTGTCTATGACAGCCACGTAACAGTATATTGTAACATAATCTGTACACTGACAAAGAAGGAATTTTCATTTACTCTAGGCGAATTCTATTTAGGTATCATTTTACGCCATTACTTTTCATTGAAACTGCAGTACTAATCCATTTACGGCTCTAGAATCGTTTCAAGAGTTCCCCAGTGACAATTACAGAGACGAACACTAGATTTACTGAAAGAGAAGAGCATAGTGAGCAGGCGGTTTGACGATTTATAACCTGTGCATGTACATGAGGGGACACAATGGATGAAAGATGCGAGACGTAACTTTAATGGGTGCCCATAAAACCATGAAAGCTACTATCAGTGAAGGGTCGTCGGAAATTAAACATAAAATTCTATTCGTCCTTGACGTTCAGGTGACCGTACATCGTGATAAATTCTTATAATAAAACCAACTATACGCATTAATTTCTCAAATTTATTTTTGGAGTAAAACTCTGCATGTTTCGGACAGTTTCTCTGTCCATCATCGGGAGTCTAGTACTGTATACACAGCAATGGTGTATGTCATACAGGTTATGCTGACAGCTTTCTCGCAAACTGTCAGCAAATCTATATGACATATACCATTGCTGTGTGTATAGTGAAAAACTCCTAATGGTGGACAGAGGAACTGTCCGAAACATGCAGAGTTTTACTCCAAAAATTAATTTCAGAAATTAGTGCATCTAGTTGGTTTTGTTATAAAAATTCTATTCGTGCCTTTGGTGTAAGGAAATTTTTACGACAAGTTTACCAGTGCCCATGAAGGCACTTATTTACACAAGTCCATCTTGAAAACTTCCGTACATACGCAACAGAAGACTTTATCTGTCGTACTGTTTCAATTGTGTTGAGAAAATCAGTTCCCGAAAAGGAACTTATTTTTGCTTGCGGGAACTAATTTTTGTGGCGGAGCATAATGTCGAAAACAATGTTTCTCCTCTTCTCTTCTAAAGGTGGTTTCGCTCTTTCAGAACTTTCAACAGCAATTCGTCAAAAAAAAAGAAAATTTTTAAAAAATTTACGCCACTCTGTACACTCCCACACCAAAAACATATATATTTTATAGAAAATTGCAAAAGTATACAAAAGCAATTAAAAGTTAAATTTCCTCCTATACCAGGCCACCAAGGCACACAGGGAGTTCAGTTACAGGCCTACATCGGCATTAGATGGGGGTGGGTGGTAAACGCCACGTCCATACACGTTGTACAGAAGGCTGGGTGGTCCTTGGGACCGGTCTGGACAGGTACGGAAGAACTCACCCCATCAAGTTTCGAACCCCGGAACCGTCTAGCCAAAAGCAAGTGTCTATACCGACTACGCTATCCCGGCCAATAAAAATTATGACAAATATTTTAGACCCAGTCCCTTTATACGTAACTATAAATGCAGAAATGTAAAGAATTGGAAAACTCGCCTTAATAAAAAGACTACTTTTGTTTTCCGGGTGCCAGTTTCTCTATTCCCGGACCGGACCGGACCGGACCGGTTGCATTACGCGTAATTCCCCGAATTCCATAGGCTGTAATTCTGTGTGCACTTGTCACGTGAAGCAGACTTCAAGTCTTACTAGTGTTGCTGCTTCGTTCTTAAGGACGGAAGAACCAGCAAAATTTTGTCTGCTACTTTTGGGCAATCAGTGAACTTGTACTTCAGCTAACAAAAGAACTGCAATTTGATACAGCGCCGCAGAATTTCTTGACAATGGAGCAACTTGTAACACACCACTAGTTAATAAAATGACTTTCCCTATCGCCTATAAACACCACACTGTACAATCACGACGTTTCGAAAGCTACTTTTTCTTCCTCAGATGAACAGACAGACTCTCAGATAAATCGGCATATACATTCTAAATTATTCATAATTTTACTTATGACATTCATCCGTACACATATTAAATACAAAATATGTGTACAGGTGAATGTCATAAATGAAGGTATGACTCGTTTAGAATGTTATGTGCCGATTTCATCTGAGATATTATCTGCTCATATGAGGAAGAAAGAAGTAGCTTTCGAAACGTCGTGATTATATAGTGTGGTGTATTTTTAGGTTAAGGCAAAAGTCCTTTTATTTACTAGTGGTATGTCGCAACTCGATATCTGTGTCCTGTACCGTTCCTATAACACGCACTTATAAAATTTGTTACTTTAGTAGTGACAAATATGAAAGGTGATCCGGCTAACGGAATGAGTGTTTTTGACGTATCCGTAAAATATCCTAAAACTTTTTCCATTAAATAACAAATTGACCACTACACGTCAGCACAACAAATATTTATTGGACTATATAGGCTACATGTTTCGACCTATTAACAGGTCATCATCAGACCTCCAGACCTGTTTCACACATTGGTGATTAAAATATGTGTTGGTACAGCACCTCTGGACTTTGGCTCTTAAGTTCTTGTATAGATAGATGCTCGTAGCTTGACTAGCTGCTAATTTTAAAGGGAGCATCACGAAGTGCTTAACGAAATAAATAACTAATTGACTAGTACGCGTCAGCACAACAAATATTTATTGGAGTATATAGGTTACATATTTCGACTTATTAACAGGTCATCATCAGGCCTCCTGGAGGCCTGATGATGACCTGTTCAGCAGGTCGAAACATGTAACCTATATACTCCAATAAATATTTGTTGTGCTGACGCGTACTAGTCAATTAGTTATTTATTTCGTTAAGCACTTCGTGATGCCCCTTTAAAATTAGCAGCACTTCCATTAAAACCAAGCAAATACACCTCCGCTTATGTGGACAAGCTTTCATTCAGATACACAGGCTTAATCCGTTCATTCACTGCAGGGCGAGCATCAAGAATGACAACATGCACGTCTTCCTTTCATTGAGCTTCTGACGTCCATAAATTCAGCGCTATTATACTGGTACATGATTGATGAACTGTGACCTTACAGGGAAACGTTCACTTAACACTCCGAACACGTCTATGATGTTACTTGATTCTGCTTCTTATTCTGTTGTTCCCGCTGTTTTCTTAAAGATTAGAGTTGTCTCTCTTCAGGTAATGGAAGTGTATGGGGAAGTGGGAATACAACTCTGCTCTTTCTTTAAACTTGGCGCTAGACGGACTGAGGGGTAGCTTTGCACCTCGTCCGCTCTACCTGTGACGAAAGATTCTCCTCTGACCACTTCAGAAGAGGCGGGGTGGTATACGGGGTCAGTCTGTAAGTTTAAGAAGAAAAGGAAACGTCTTGCCTCTGGCGGTAATAGAAACCCAGACCGTCCAATCCGTAACATAGTCACTACACAAATGACAATATTCCGGCTCCCCCCCTCCCAGTTTTTGTTGTTAATTTGATCACTGTAACTTAATATTTATTGCTATTAGTTTTACAACAATAATAATAACTAATGTAAACTACAAAACGTCTATCATGGGTCTAAGGTGTGCCGTCTCCGTTGTGCGTTTAAACTATATGGTGAGGTGAATTCAGTCAAAAAACACAACTATAAAATATGGATAAATGGTGGTGTTTGTTAGCAGGAAAAACTACATGTTTCTGTCTATAACGACCATCTTCAGGTTCCGACAATTTTCTGCTAAAAGAGTTTTATATAATGTGCCTAGTCATATTATATAAAACACTTTTAGCAGAAAATTGTCGGAACCTGAAGATGGTCGCTCTAGGCCGAAACATGTAGTTTTCCTTGCTAATAAACACCAACTTTAGCCATATTTTACGGTTGTGTTTTTTGACTGAATTCACCTCACCATATAGTCTATCATGGGAACGAGGAGTATTTGTAGTTACCACAAACTTGAAACACAGAGTAGCTGCAATATTTGATACCCTAGAAGTGTGGATTGTTTTAGCTATAAGCTGTAAATACGTTGCATAAAGGTGAATAATAATAATAATAATAATAATAATAATAGCTGCAATAGTTGTTCCTAAAGAGGCTAGCACATAAATAATACGTCTGGCTTGTGAAAGCGAAATGGCAATTTCAAACGTCTGCAGGAACCGCCTATCCCCAGTTCCTTCCTGTAGCCTGCCCCAGAAATTCTGAAGCGATATAGGTCTGTAAAGCCTTCAAACATCAATAATGTCCCTTCTTTTGAATATTTCTGCACCCTCCTATCATAAATGATTCATATCTTAGTTAATGCTATAGAATCTTTTTCATAGAAGCGGAGTCATTAGGCAGCTCGTAAACAAACTAATATCCACGTTTCATTTACAGAGTGAGATGCGTTCAGTACCTTTATGACAACAGCTAAACTCACATATTTGTGAGTGGAACTGTAGCTGCCGAAGTAATTCAAAGTGGAGCGTTGCCAATTTGACGGACTCTGTTTTTGAATACGTGCTTTGTGCAGAGATTTAAGTATAAAAATGAGCATTCATTTGTCACAGAAGAGAAGCTGTATTTATATCGACACAAAATTACAAACTACGCCAATATTCGAGGCTCGAATGCCAGCAAGATTTAGTTGCTCGGCCTTTTTTGTGAAGACCATACGAACTTGAGAATTCATCGCTTTAAATTTCAAAATCTCAGCCATAATTTTGACGAAAGGCAGTGGGCCAGATATTTTAACATATTTGTTTTTATTCAGTTCTTAAAATCTTGCAATGATATGGACATGTTCAGGGTATAAGACGGAAACAGCGAGTTTCTTCTACATGTTGGGATATACCTGTCTACCAAATTATATGGCTTCACATATCAAAACCAATAAATAACTATATTTAATATGCTATACTGCCCTACACACCGAAGCTTAAGCAATATATATATATATATGCCAGCAAGGAGTCAGCAGTATCTGTTTGACATATGCCTGTTGCTGTATGTGTAATATTGAACTCCTGATGATGAACGGAAAGATCGTCCGAAACATGTCGAGTGTTATTCCGAAATAAATAAATTTGAGACACTGCTGCATCTAGTTGGTTTTACTGTAGAAATAACTGATCTACTTTACCCAAGCCATTTATATGTGTACTCTATTCTGCTACGTCATTACTTTTTGCCATAAAACACGCCTTTAAATTATTATATTATTATTATTATTATTATTATTATTATTATCATCTTCATCAGTTTTCATTTCCAGTATAGAATAATTTATTTGCACGACTTCCTTTCGTCATGTACACAGGAAACCGGAAAATTTATAAGTCTATTTGGGTATTTAGACTTAAACAAGGTTTCTCAGTTGTAGCCACTGTGTGTTCAATGAGTCTAGACGGCACAAAAGAAAAAGGTGTCGCTTTTGATGGGACTACAGAGAAGAGGTCAGACCTATTTACGTACGTTTACGGTCTGACATAATTCCTATTGCATGCCAAAACTCTGGTAACATTACTCTGACGATGTCTTGCTGCATCGCATTTGCAGTGCTCCTTCAAGAATCACACAGAGGTGTCATGCTTTTTGTGTCTTCAGGTGTGTTCTTTAAGTAAAATATAACTTGCTAAGATTATATAACGCCGGTGGTATGGTGATAAATGTGTCTGTCACCACGGCATGGTACGTCCTCAGGTTGCGGATGAACGAACGACCTCCAGTATGGTGGGTAGCTGCGAATATATTGAATAAGCAAGCGGGGACAGCCGACAAGGAGTGGTCCTTCAGCTTTGGGATTGGGCAAGTTGCTAAGAAATTCTTACCGTACAAATTATTATGTTACGAAATGTTCACACAGAAATCCTCGGACCTGGACGGATATTTGGTACGAGCTGGCTCAGGATAGGGGCAGGTGGTGGGCACATATGAATTCGGTAATTAACTTTCGGGTTCCATAAAATGCAGCGTATTTCTTGACTAGCTGAAAACCGGTTAGCTTCTCAAGAAGGACTCTGCTCCATGGAGTAAGTGAGTGAGTAAGTAAGTAAGTAAGTAAGTAAGTAAGTAAGTAAGTAAGTAAGTAATTAAGTAAGTAAGTAAGGGTGATGCATGAGTCAATGAATACGGGGCATTTGTGGAAAGATACAAACAGCGGAAGAGAGAAATGGCGGAAAGGAACCTCTCCTGGTATCACTTTGTCCACCAGATATCTCCAACGGATTGGTCTGGGATTGAAACCGGTCCTCGGCGGTGGAAGAACAGTGAATAACAGCCTGGGACATGGCAAAGCTAAAATGTTCAAATACACATTTATACTCACAATTCCGTTGTGGAAATTTACATTTAATTCGTATGAAAATGCAATATTGCAACAATTTTAGTTTTAGCGTGTATTTTTAAATGTCTACAAATATGAACTACTGAAGGTTCATTTATTTTATATCTGACAGAAACTACATTTTTCGGGTTTTAATGTGGGTTTGTGTTTTTAACCATCGCAAACACTTGAGAGAAAAATATTTCATGAATGATAATTAAAAAAAAAAGTTGTTAGCTGCAACGCAACGTATCCCTATGCTTAACACTGATGTGTGATGCTTGTATTTTATTTACAGAAATATAAAAATATTTTATCTGCTGAGGCCAAGGTCGATGGCAGCATTTATTTTCATATGGTGGAGACATTCGCTTTTCCAAAATTAGAAGAAAACGAAGTTCAAATTTTTCGGCAATGTGAAATATCGTCTGGTTATAGCAATATTTAACTTATTCTGTTGCGTGTTCTGGTGCTTAAGATGTACGGGGTGCCCTTGCGTTTGGCTTCAGCCATCATGACATTCAGTGTCCTTAAAGTATCACTGTGACATTACTTCAAACTTGCTGTGTACTTGAGTAAAGAGAGACCAACTTGATGCCACTTGTTTTATTATTACTTTTTCAGTTCTCAACATGTTTCGGATGTTAATACATCAATCCTCAGGAGTTACTTCATGGGTTGTATCTGGTTCGATGTGTGTTGGTGTTACGTTGCAGTGTGGTTATGGTGGTGTGGTATCCGT
>Ga0123355_10021510_pt1 | contig 10325 bp, 8 predicted proteins | sample TergutEmb28metaG_3_FD_89872 | JGI IMG/M metagenome (GOLD analysis project Ga0123355, IMG submission 89872) | Embiratermes neotenicus P1 segment gut microbial communities from Petit-Saut dam, French Guiana - Emb289 P1 | ecosystem: Host-associated > Arthropoda: Insects > Digestive system > Gut ... | reverse complement strand
TTTGTTAATGAAGAAAATGAGGAATTTTTAGAAGAATATCGCCTGCGCAGCATTTTAACAAAATATTGCAGCTTTTTGCCGGTCGAGATTTTTCTTAATCCAAACTTCGAGGAAGCAGTTCCTTCTGAAAATGCAGAAGATGGAGCCGAGGAAGTCAAAGTACCGGAGCCAATTAACGACACCAATCCGCTATGGCTAAAGCAGCCAACAGAATGCACCGACGAGGAATACAAAAGCTTTTACCACAAGGTATTTACCGATTTTAACGAGCCGCTGTTTTGGATTCATCTGAACATGGATTATCCATTCCGCCTCAAGGGCATACTCTATTTCCCCAAGCTTAAGCACGAGCTGGAGTATATTGAGGGTCAGGTTAAGCTGTACAACAACCAGGTATTTGTGGCGGACAACATAAAGGAAGTAATTCCTGAGTACTTGCTGCTGCTTAAGGGCGTCATGGATTGCCCGGATTTGCCGTTGAACGTATCACGCAGCTTTTTGCAAAACGACGGTTATGTTAAAAAGATGTCCGGATATATTTCACGCAAAGTGGCAGATAAACTAAACTCCCTATTCAAAAAAGACAGGGAGCAGTACCAAACCTACTGGGATGATATCAGCCCCTTTATCAAATATGGCTGCCTTAAAGAAAAGGATTTTTACGACAAGATAAAAGGCGCCGTGCTTTACAAAACCACTGCCGACGACTACGTTACACTTGAGGAATTTTTAGAGCGCAACAAAGACAAGACCGACAAAAAGGTATTTTACGTCAGTAACGAGCAGCTGCAAGCCCAGTATGTCAAAATGTTTAAAGACCAGGGCTTAGAGGCAGTTATCCTGGCTACCCAGCTGGACAATCCGTTTGTTTCCTATGTAGAAAACTACGAGCGGGAAGCAGAAGTTCAGTTTAACCGCATAGATTCCGATTTAAGCGATGCGCTTAAAGACGGAAGCGAAGAGACAGAGGAAAGTAAAAAACAGCAAGAAGATATGGAAAAATTGTTCCGGGAAGCGGTGTCCAACGACCAGCTGAAAGTCAGCATTGAGACGTTAAAATCGGACAGCATATCCGCAGTGATCCTGTTATCCGAGCAATCCCGCCGTATGCAGGAAATGGCTAAATCCTACGGCGGTATGGGAATGGGTATGCCCGGGATGTTTGATAATGAAGAGACTTTGGTGCTTAATCGTACCAATAAGCTTGTGCAGGTTTTGGATGGGCTAAAAGATGCGGCGGATCGCAAAGCGGATATAGAAATGATAGCCCATCAGATATATGATTTAGCGATGATGAGCCATAAGCCATTGAGTAATGAGCAGATGACCAGGTTTATTGAGCGCAGCAATACGATTTTGGAGCGGATTGCGGTTTCGTAAAATCGGATTTGTCAAAAAGACCAAAAGCCGCATTGCATGGATTATAGTGCAATGCGGCTTTTTATTACAATGTTACATACAATTACCTACCACCGACGCCTGCGGCAGCCATGACCTCCACAACCCCGTCTGCGGTATGGATAGCGTCCATATGGGTATCGGCCGTAGCCATCTCCGTAGAATTGTCCGCCGTAAAATGGGTCGTACATGCCGTCATAAAAACCATCGAAACCATCGTACCAACCATCATGTCCGTAAAACATATTGTCACACTCCTGTCCTTTTATAGATAGTACATCATATTCCGGACAAGCAAATGTGTGACAAGCTAACAGGCAATGGTTTTATTTCCTTCCATCAATAGACAGCTTGGCCTTGGCAACCACTTCGTTAGTTACCCCAAGAAAGCGCAGGAAATTATCACGATAAATACGCTGTACAGTTTCATCATCAACGCCGATTTCGTGATACAGGCCATTATCGATATTTTGCCATTTTAATGACCACTCGGCATTATAATCGGTCTGGCAATCTGTGCCGAAGATGATATTGTGCTTCACATCATAGCCGACGGTGAATAGCTTGGTCAGCAAATCCCGGCGATAGGGTACTGGCGTACCCGGTGTCAGGTCAAAAAACATCTCGCAGGACATGTCTGGATTAAGGCTGTATGCATGCTGGAACTTGCCATACAGCGCAATACATTCGTCATACCAGGGCCATGAGCAATGGGCAGTTGCAAATTTGAGGCCGGGTACATTAATCAGGCACTCCCAGTTAATGGGACGATTATAGATAGCGGAAGCGGTGCCATCCCAGAGGATGCCGGTGTGGAAGATGACGGGCTTTTTCACTTTGGCGATGGTATGCATTAACTCCAAGGATTTATCGTCTCCCACATAATAATTGTTGCATATGATTTTAAATGCGGCAATACCTCTTCCGGCAGCGTCGATGGCTTTTTCTACGGCACCATCTTCATAGGCATGCATCCATAGTACCGGGTAAAGCCGCCCCGGATAGTTTTTGCAAAATGCCAGCACCCGGCTGATGCGCTCTTCATAGGGCATCCCATTAAAAGGGGCCTCTGGCGGAGGCGGGGAAAAAACGCCGGCACCGTATATTCCGGCATCAGAAAGCTGAGATAAAAATGCCTCTGGGGTGACGTCGTCTAAAAAATCGTGGATGTGCAGGTCAAATTTTTTCATGGGAGGTTCTCCTTTTTTCTGTTGGTATTTTGGTGAAATTATGCTAGCATTGCTATGAGGATGTGTCAATCCAGAGGAGGATGAAATGATGTTTAAAATATGTGTCATCGGATGCGGAGAAATAGCCAAGGGCTTTCATGGCCCGGCGTTGAAAAAATATTGTGCGGATTATCCCGGCGCAGTTTTAACCGCTTGCTGTGATAGTGATGCCGGCAAAGCCAAGGCATTTGCCGCCAGCTTTGGTTTCAGTGCCAGCTACAGCGATTATCGTGAAATGGTGGACGAGCAGCGCCCCGATGCAGTGTGCCTTATCGCATCCTATAGCGTTATCCCGGCCATAGCAATCGACGTTATGCGTATGGGCTACCCAGTAATTATGGAGAAACCCCCGGGGATAAACGGAGAAGTAGTGTCTCGCATAATTGATGCAGCAAATGAAAGTGGCGTACCAAATCAAGTGGCCTTTAACAGAAGGCATGCACCGGTTATAGGCGAGTTAAAAAACATGCTAACTGCATACCCGGCTGGTGAAGGAATCCATAATATCCGCTGTGTATTCCAAAGGGTGGGGCGTACGGACAATGACTTTTTTACCACCGCCATTCATGGAATTGATACGGTAAGATATATTGCAGGGTCAGATTATAAACATGTGCGTTTCCGTTATCAGGAACTACCGGAAATCAATAAAGGGGCCGTAAACATTTATATGGATTGCGTAATGGCATCCGGAGCAGCTGCACAACTGGCCTTTTGCCCAAGCGGAGGCAAAGTGATAGAAGATTATCATGTGGCTTGCCATAATAATGAATTTACACTAAAAATGCCTGTATGGGGCTCACCGGAATATCCCGGAGGGCTGGCGCACTTTTCTGGTAACGAATGCGTGAAGTACATAGAAGGCAGCGATCCACGCTTTGGTGAGGAAATGTTTGAAAAGTTTGGATTTTATTCAGAAAATGCTGACTTTTTTAATACTGTAAGAGCAAATAAAATACCAGCCAATGATATCAAAACAGCCTTGCAGTCGGTTGAAATTGCGTATTGTATACAGGAGAGACGGGCGGAATATCTGGCCGGATAAAAAGCAATGTCAACAACTTAAGGGGTGGCTGTTGTAAATCTGCGGTGCGCATGGAAGCCGCACCCTACAAGCACATGATTTGGTGTAGGGTCGGGGTTCCATCCCCGACCGAAATTTGCTTAAGTTGTGACATTAAATAAAAAAGGTCAACCGGTCGGTTTTTCCGACCAGTTGACCTTTTTTTGCGTTAGAAATTCAGTTCAATCCCAAGCCCGGGCTTGTCCAGCATAATGGTCATGCCATCTTCCACCACAAAGCCGCCGGATACGACGCCATCATCATAATGCCGGAAACTGTCCAGGTCGGCTTCGATGATATTCTTTTGAGCAGCCACAAGGCTTGCAGATGCGGCAATACCCAGCCGGGTTTCCAGCATACATCCCAGCATACAGGGGATGCCGCAGCTTTCGCCTATGGCATTGATCCGCAAAGCAGGGTATAGTCCAGCAGATTTCATCAGCTTGATGTTAAAGATATCCACGGCCTCTTTTTTCGCCAGCTTCATTGCGTCCATGGGCGTGTGCAGGCTTTCGTCTGCCATAATTTTGAGTTTGACATGGTCCCGGACATAGGCCAGGCCATCTATATCCCAATAGGGCAGTGGCTGCTCTACCGCATCCACGCCGTATTCCTCATAAATATTGATGACTTGGATGGCTGTGTTGACATCCCAGCCCTGATTGGCATCTACACGGATTTTTATATCATCGCCTACTGTTTTGCGAATCGCCCGTATGGCGGCGATATCTTCTTCTGGATTGATGCCTGCTTTTACTTTGATTATCTGAAAGCCTTCGGTGACATATCCCATAGCTGTTTGGGCCATCTCAAACGGGCTGCTGATGCCTACGGTCATGTCCGTCAAAAATCGGTCACGGTAGCCGCCCAGCACCTGATACACAGGCATGTCCAGCTTTTTACCGATGATATCGTATAATGCGATATCAATGCTGGCCTTGGCAGAAGAGCCGCCCACCGTAATTTTATCCATAATCTTATGGATTTTTTCCAGCTCAAAAGGATTTTCCCCTATCAAAGCATTTTTGAACATATCAAGGAAAACAGGAACCGTCTCTAAGGTCTCGCCGGTAACCGGTGCATAGGGTGAGGCTTCGCCAAATCCTACAATGCCCTCATCGGTAGTGATTTTTACAATCATCGTCTCGGCATATTCAATGACGCCAAGGGAGATGACAAAAGGCTCTTTAAGCTTAACGGTCAGCCTGTCATATCGGATATCTGTAATTTTCATATGGTCGCTACCCCCTTTTAACTTAATTAATCAAGCCAGCGCAGTTCAGATACTCTAAAGCTGCCGCTGGAATCCAGCCAACCCATCTGTAAACTGCTGTTGTGAATATAGGCAGAACCTGTGAAGAATACAGGGATAAAAGCGGCATCGTCATTAACTTGCTGGGCCGCCTGCCGGTAAATAGCAATACGTTCATTTGCATCGGTCGCAATACGTCCTGCTTCAAATAACCGATCTATTTCTGCGGAATGGTGGCCAGTAAAGTTCATGCCGCCATCGGAGGCCAGTACCACCGACCAGTTATCTGCATCATCACCTAAGGAAATGGCAAGCACAGCCGCATCATAAGCACCTGTAAATAAATCGTTTAAGAAAGCAGCCTGATCCATCAACTCAATCCGTGCAGTGATGCCTATGGCAGCAAGATTTCCTTGTAAGACCTGAGCTTGGCTGTCAAAAGCACCGCCCACAGTTTTAAGGCTTATCTCAAAGCCGTCAGGATATCCGGCTTCTGCCAACAATTCACGTGCACGTTCTACATCAAAGGGATAGGTGGTGACATCCGGGCTGTATCCAAAGGTCAAATCATTTAAAAAGCTATGGGCAGGCGTACCAAAACCATCTGCAACCATGATAACCAGGCTGTCACGGTCAATGCCGTGAGAAATGGCCTGACGCACCAATGGATCATTAAAAGGTGCCTCATTGACATTGAGAGCCACAAAGTTAAGGGAGCTGGTGTCAAAAGGTGTAGAAGCCAGATTAGGCAGGCCGGCCAAACGATTTAAGTCCTCTGCCGGTGCGTGGATAGCCAGGTCGATATCGCCAGCTTCAACCGCGATGCTGGTGGTGGCTGGATTTAAGATAACCATAAAGTTAACTTCTCTGATGGGAGGGGCACCTCTAAAATAATCGTCAAACCGGATAAGCTGGACAGATTGCCCGGACTGATGGTTTGCAAACATGTACGGGCCTGTACCAATAGGATTACGGCCAAAATCTTCACCAGCTTCTGTAACTACCTGCTCGCTGACGATCCAAATCATCTGGATAGCGGATAAGAAGGGTGCAAATGGATGCTGCAAGTCAAAACGGACAGTGTAGTCATCAATGGCAGATACATCTGCAATGACCGCAAGCGGTGCGCCCACAAAAGGAGATTCCATCGCCCGCTGGAATGTGAAAACGACATCAGCAGAAGTAAGGGCTTGCCCATTATGGAACAAAACATCCTGCCGCAGATTAAAGATATAAGCCATGCCGTCATCCACAAGCTCCCAGCTTTCTGCGATGGCAGGCACAAAGCCTTGGGCAGAATTATCTACCAGTCGATTAAAAATCTGATGAAAGATAGTGAAATCCGGGTTGTTAGCGGTATTGGCCGGGTCAAGATTGCTGATATCCGCAGGCAAGTTGATGGTAACCGTATCACGGCCAGTGGCTGCGGGCTCTGCCGGCTGATCGTCATTAGTGGCGGCTTCAGTGCCGGTTGCGGAAGTATCGCCACCCTGGTTAGCGACAGCGGCGGGTTGATCCGGGGTACTGCAAGCGGTGATCATAGCAATACATAAAACCACCGCAGCAAATGAAATGATTTTTCTAAACATAGTCATCCTCCTTGATGTAGGGGCGAACTGTGTTCGCCCGTGGCATGTTGGCTACTTGCGGGCGAACACAGTTCGCCCCTACAGGTAACCATTATATCTTTATACAACTTACAAAATGCCCGGGGGCACATTCATGCTGTTCTATTTCCTTTTTCATACATTCCGGGCCAGCCAAAGGGCATCTGGGCGCAAAGCGGCATCCCGGTGCGGGATTGACAGGGCTTGTTACTTCCCCTTCAATAATAGTCCGCTGCTTATACCGTGCACTTAGGTTAGGCACAGGAATAGCATCCAGCAAAGCCTTGGTATATGGATGGGTAGGATTGTTAAAAAGCGATTCCGTACTCGCCCGTTCCACACATTGGCCCAGGTACATAACCGCAATTTCCTGAGAAATATGCCGCACGACCGACAGGTTATGCGAGATAAACATATAAGCAAGGCCTAGCTCGTCCTGCAAATCCATCATCAAATTAAGTATTTGTGCCTGAACAGATACGTCCAAAGCGGAGACAGGCTCGTCGCAGACAATAAAATCCGGCTCTACAGCCAAGGCACGGGCAATACCAATCCGCTGCCTGCGGCCGCCATCCAGCTCGTGCGGATACACATGCGCAAAGCGACCCGATAATTCTACGGTCTCCATTAATTGGCTTACCCGCTGCTGCAATTGCTGGCGGCCTTTACACATTTTATTGACAATCAAAGGCTCGGCAATCAACTCGCTAACCGTAAGCCGTGGATTAAGGGAAGAGTAGGGGTCTTGGAAGATGATTTGCAGCTTGCGGCGGGCAGCACGCATTTGGCTTTTGTTGTAAGCCAGAATGTTTTCGCCCTTATACCACACTTCGCCAGCAGTAGGTTCTATCAGGCGAAGCACGGTGCGGCCTAAAGTAGACTTGCCGCAGCCGGATTCTCCAACCACACCCAACGTGCGCCCGCTTTCAATCTCCATAGAAACATTATCCACGGCATGGAGGTCACCGACAGGTGTCTTGAAATATTTTTTGAGATCAACAATTTTTATCAAAGGTGAATTATTCACTTTTTACGCTCCACTAGCCGCATATAAGTGGCATTTTATTAAGTGGTCAGGTGCAATTTCAACTGCAATCGGGTTTTCTGTTTTGCATATATCCATGCAATGCTGGCATCGGGGATGAAATTTACATCCCTCAGGCAGCTGGGAAGGATCAGTCATCTGGCCGCCGATAGGATTAAGCCGCCGAGACACATGCGTTAAATCCGGGATAGAGCCAAACAGCCCATCCGTATAGGGATGCCGCTGGGGGGAATCCTCCTGAAATATATCCTCAACGCTGCCATACTCCACAATTTCGCCGGAATACATGATGGCTACCTTATCGCAGACTTGGGCGACAATACCCAAATCATGCGTAATCATAATCATGGATGTGTTAAGCTGCTGCTTTAGCCCATCCATCATTTCCAGCACCTGTGCCTGAATGGTCACATCCAGCGCAGTGGTCGGCTCATCAGCGATAAGCAGCATGGGGCTACAGGCGATGGCGATGGCGATAACCACTCGCTGCTTCATTCCGCCGGAAAATTGATGCGGATAGTCATTTTTGCGAGATACAGGGATACCAACCAGCGTAAGCAGGTCGTCCACTTTTTGGCTGATGGCCTCTGGCTTTTTATCCTCGGCGTGATACTTCAACACCTCGGCAATTTGATTGCCTACGGTGATGACAGGGTTAAGGCTGGTCATAGGATCCTGAAAGATCATACTAATCATGTTGCCACGTATCAGGCGCATTTCTGATTCCGGCATGGTCAATAAATCCCGGCTTTCAAATAAAATGCTGCCGCTGGTGACCTTGCCTACACCTCTCGGTAACAGCCTCAGCAGGCTGAGCGCAGTGGTGGTCTTCCCGGCACCGGTCTCACCCACAAAGCCCAGGTTTTCTCCGGCCTTTATGGAAAAGGAAATCCCATTGACGGCATGATTGGTAGCATCCTCGGTCTCATATTCAACCCATAGATCATCTACTTTTAATAGTACATCATCCAAGTGTGATCGTCCTCTCGCAACTAATTCTTTAAACGTGGGTCAAGTGCATCACGCAGTCCGTCCCCAACCAAATTAAAAGATAAGGCAGACAGTACAATGGCAAGCCCAGGAAACACCACCAAATGCGGCGCACTTCTTATAAAGTTGTTTCCCTGAGAAAGCATAGCTCCCCATTCCGGCGCAGGGGGCTGGATGCCCATGCCGATAAAGCTAAGCCCTGCCGCTGAGATAATAACACTGGCAATAGCCATGGTAGCTTGTACAATCATGGGGCCCATAATATTGGGTATAATATGGCGCCAGATAATACGGCTTGTCTTCGTGCCGCAGGCCTTTGCCGCTTCCACAAAATCCTGATCGACAATGGGAAGGATCAGTGCCCTGGTGATACGTGCAAAGCCCGGAGACGCAGCGATAGTCATGGCAATAACCAGATTTTGCATGCTCTGCCCCAAAGCCGCCACAATGGCTAAGGCCAAAAGTACGCCGGGGATACAGCTAAACATCTCTGTTATGCGCATCACAATGACATCACAAAGGCCACCGACATATCCTGCAATCGCACCAATCGTCCCGCCAATCAGCATGGCAACGCTAACACAAATCAACCCGATGGAAAGGGAAACTCTGGCACCAAAAATCAAGCGAGCAAAAACATCCCGGCCATATGGATCCGTACCAAAGATATGCTCCCGGCTGGGCGGGCTTAGGCGGATAGCCGCATTCATGATGATGGCATCATTTTGATAATCTCGGATAAAATCTGCAAAGATGGCCAGCAACGCAAAGATAATAATGATCGTAAGCCCTATTACAGCGGCTTTATTTTTTCTGAAACGCCGCCAGATATCCAAGGCCTGGCTGCGCTTTTTGTATTCACTTATTTCCATAGGAATCCTATCACTCCTACTCAATATTTTGTCGGATTTTGACACGAGGATCAACAAAGGCCAGTACAATGTCTACAATAAGCATCATAAGACAGAAGATTGCCGCTAAAAAGATGACCGAGGCCATGACTTGGGGTGTGTCATTCATACGTATGGCATCCAAAGTCAACAAGCCCAACCCCGGCATGGTGAAAACGGTCTCTGTCAAAATAGTCCCGCCAAACAACGCCCCAAAAAATGCCCCAACCATGGTGATAACCGGGATAAGTGCATTGCGCAGCGCATGATTCCATATGACGCTGCGTTCCGGTGCACCTTTGGCACGGGCTGTACGTATGTAGTCCTGCCGGATTGTTTCCAGCATGGTGGCACGGGTCAGGCGAAGAATGGCCGCCGAAGCGGGCAACGCCAACGCCAAAGTGGGTAACACAAAACTGGCTAAAGAGTCCACCCCAAAAGTAGGCAGCCAGCTGAGGCGCAGGGCAAACATCAAAATCAGCATGATGCCCAGCCAAAATTCCGGTACTGCTGCCAAAAACATAGCGGTAACGGTACTCATCAAATCCAAATAGGAATATCGCTTAACTGCTGAGAGTATCCCTAAAGGCACACCCACCATGACCCCGGTAACCACGGCCAACGTAGCCAGTAAGGCCGTTATGGGAAGCCGGGCAAAAATCCGGTCAAAAACGGGCTCTCCCGTCAGATAGGAATTGCCAAAATCTCCTTGCACAATGTTGATGACATATCGTACAAAACGCTCCGCAAAAGGCCGATCATATCCCAACTGGCTGTTGAGTGCATCAATTTCTTCCTGCCCGGCGGTTGGGCCAAGTATCATGCTGCCGGGCGTGCCGGGCGTCAGTGAC
>Ga0123355_10021509_pt1 | contig 10325 bp, 14 predicted proteins | sample TergutEmb28metaG_3_FD_89872 | JGI IMG/M metagenome (GOLD analysis project Ga0123355, IMG submission 89872) | Embiratermes neotenicus P1 segment gut microbial communities from Petit-Saut dam, French Guiana - Emb289 P1 | ecosystem: Host-associated > Arthropoda: Insects > Digestive system > Gut ... | reverse complement strand
TGGCTTCGTCAAGAAAAACAAGTTGCCCAATTTCCAGAGTTTTTTGTAAATCCTGCCAGTCTACACGTTCTTTGATTACATCGTCTCGTTTTTGCTGGTTTGCATGGAGTGTCTTTTTTTAAATAATTTGACTGTGAGTATTGTTTTTTAACAACCTTTTTTAAGGGGTTTGTTGTTATGTGCTGGTATGTCAGCTAATAATAAAGAGTCAATTGGCGCGGTTACTTCTCATCCTGCGGTTAAGGGGTGGCTTGATGAGTTATCTAATGATAGTACACGCAGGAATTATACGTATGGTATTAACATGTTTTTTGCTTCTGTGGAGGTTTCTGTGGATGAGTTTTTGGCTTTGTCTGCTAAGGATATTCGGCATTTGATTCTTGTGTTTCAGAAGGAAAAGAGGGGTGTGGGTAGGAAAGGGTTGGGTAAGGATGAGGGTGTTTGGGCTGATGGTAAGATTAATGCTGTGACTGTTGCGGTGCGTAGTTTTTTGTCGAGTCAGGATAAGTTTGTAAAGTTTAAGCGTAATCAGATTATTACGGCTAAGTCTGATAAGAGTAGTCATGTTTTTTCTAATGGGGATTTGAAACGTTTGTTTGATGTTGGGGGTGCTTTTGAGAAGGCTTTGATTGCGACTGCGGCTAGTGAGGGTTGGGAGATTAGTATGTTTTTGGATCAGAGGCGTGATGTGGTTGAGAGGCGTATTGCTCATGCGGAGCAGAATGGTCAGCAGTTTGTGTTTTTTATGGATCAGCGTGAGAAGACTGGTGCTGAGCGGTTGTGTGTTTTGAATCCTTTGGCGGTGGAGTGTATTAAGAAGTATTTGGCTGTGCGTACTGATGATGATCCTCGGTTGTTTCCCATTACATCTGATGGGGTGCAAAAAATGTTGTATCGTTTGGCTAAGGATGCTGATTTGAAGACTACGGGTTATTTGCGGTTTCATAACATCAGAAAATGGTTGATGTCTCGTTTGTCGCGGTGTAATTTTAATAGTTTTCAGATCAAGTTTATTATGGGTAAGGCTATTGGGATTTCTGATTTGGTGTATTTGCAGACTTTGCAGGCTGAGATTGAGGCAAAGTATCCTGTGGTGTATAATGATTATCTTAATATTGATTGGAGGCCTGTGGTGTCTTCGGGGTCTTCTTTTTCTGATGAGGAGGTTAAGTATATTAGGGCTTTCTTTGCCAAGATTGCTTCTGGAGACTGGCGTATAGTTAAAAATGAAAAAGCAGGTAGCGATAAAAAAGACTGGGTTACATCAGGTTAGTGCCAATTCGGATTTCTTTCTTTTTCTTTTGATTCTTTTAACAGCTGAGTAAACGTTTCATTTACTACTTTTTATATGTATTATTTAGTTTGTATTCTGTGATTAGTTGTCTTATTGCTTCTTGGGGTGTTTCCACTTGTCGCTCTTTTGTTATTGTTAGTAAGTATTGAAATTGTTCTTCTGTCATGGACATCATGAAGCGTTTCATTGTAACCGTTTATAGGTGTACGTAAATACTTATAAGTATAATCTACTTTTAAGTATATACATATACTTTAAAATACTTAAAAGTATGCAAGAGAGAGCCGTAAATGGTAACACAAAACTGTGGAGTAAAAGGATGCACAAACGCAGCAACAATAGCTATCAAAATTCCTGAAACTTTTCGCAACTATGACGCCCTAACAAGTAATATTTTTTGCAGCAGATGCGCTTCACTATTCACAAATCCTGATGCGAGAAGGTATAACTGGTATCAACCTGATCCCGAGAAACCAATAATAAAAATTTCTAACATAGACGTAATACCTTTTCTTCAAAACATGCCCGCGCCTCCATATACATTATACTTTACAAAAAAACACAGAAAACACGGTTGGAGATACGCCATAAAAAATCCCGTTCACAACACTTCATCATTTCAAATCACTTGCGATGAAGAACAATTTCTATTTGAACGCCAACAATTTGAAACATACATCAACCTGTTAAACGCTCTATGGGCAAGGGAAACCCCTAAAAATATTCTGTTGGGCGGGTTTCCTGAGTTTTGGGCGCAAAAAAAATACCGCATAACCGAAACAGAAAGCCTACAACTTGAAAAAATACAACACAATCCATTATGGATTTTTCTTGTGCATTACAAACGTAAACCAAAAGAGGAGTAATATTATGAGTGAAACACAAAATGTAAATCTTCAGCCTTATGTTGAAGAAGAATTATCTGAACAACAAAAAACGGATATAACAACTTTGTTAAAAACCATTTTCAATAATGTTGACTGGAAAAAATTTGGTAACGGATTTGATAGTTACAAGTTTTACGCCCAACGTGTAGAAGCCTTTGCATCATCTAAACCTTCTGTCGCTCAATTCTTTAACAAATTATGCTTTGATCTTGACGTGCAAGGCACTTTTGTTAATGTGAATTTGATTGACAGTTTAGACAAAAAGGGATCTGTTGTTTTAAAATTCTTACGTAATCAGCCCACATATTTCATACTTAGGTTCAGATGTGGAGAATTCTAAAATGTCAAACCTTAATCAAACAATGGAAACCCTGTATGTTGAGGGTGTGATTACTGCAAAAACGTTACTACACCATGGGGGCGATAACAAAACAGGCATAGTTGTTCCTTTTAGAAAAACCGATGTTTTAGTAGGGGGTGAAGTTATAAAAGTACCTTTTATAAGTGGCAATGCTTATCGAGGATTACTTAGGCGTTACGCATTAAAAGGATTCTTTGCCAGTTTAGGTTACCAAATTAAAAGCCCTCATTTGTTCTACATTTTAAGCGGAGGTGCGTTAACTGCCGTAGATGGGAAGGATAGTGGGACTTTAAATCTTGAGATTCGCCGTCAAATACGCAAATATTTCATGCCTTTCAACATTTTTGGAGGTGCATTAGGCAACCAGTTGTTAAGTGGTAAAATAAGCGTTGACATGGCATGGCCAATCTGTAGAGAAATGAACGAAATATTACCATTGCAAGGTCAATTGTCATACTGGGATTTATTAACTGAACATTTTGAGACAAGACGTAAGGAGACAGAGGTTCCAAAAGACATAGAAGCCAACATGGGTAAAAAGGGTAAAGAGCCTACAATTCAAATGAAGGTACAGTTTGAGTGTTTAATTCCTGGGACACAACTTTATCACAAATTTGCGTTGATGGATATGAGTGATGTTGAAAAAAGCTTTTTTGCTTATGTGATGGAGCTTTACAAAAGCAGAGCTATTCTTGGGGGTAAATCTGCAACGGGCATGGGGCAAGTGGAAGTTAATTATCCAAGTTTGAATTGGACAAGTGAGTTATATCTGAAATGGTTGGATGAAAATAAGCCTGGTATACTGAACTTGCTTGAAATGTTAGACCGTGTAAAACCTTTGAAAGCAGATCAGACTCCTTTGTTTGAAAAAGTAGGAGATAAGCCAATAGAGCCTGATCTCTCAGATTGTGCAGACGGTGACGTTGAGGATTAAATATGAGTTCTCGCCCAGGTGAACGGTTTAGACCGTTCAAACTCACCTGTAAAATTCGTCCTCCTGTGGTGCTTGCTCATCCATGGGTGTGTCTTGACGGTATTTTAACTCATGTTATGTCCCGTAGAAATAGGGGGGAAGCGTTTTACACTCAAAATCCTCATATTGCCAATCGTGAAAAACATTATTACAATGGAATGTGTATGCCTTTAAAACAGTTTTTTGATGTTTACCATAGTAGTATAGCTTTTTTCAACATACCCTATGACACATTAAGTTATACTAAATTTTATAAGCGGTTTTATGAACAGGATAGTCATCTTGTGGGTACATCTCAAAAGAGTATTCAAATTGGGAGAGGTCCATTTTGTGCTCAACAAATTGAGATTCCTTCTTTACCTGCGACTGAATGTTATTTTTATGGGTTTGGCGATATTGAGAAAGTGGCAGATCTTATGCATCATGTACCTGGAATTGGTAAAAAAGTGGCTGTTGGTTGTGGTAGTATTTTCAAGTTTAGTATTGAGGAGATTGAGCGTGACTTTAGTTTTATAAAAGATGGCGTGGCTATGCGACCTATACCTTGCAAGTATCATTTTGACAGTGCTGAGAACATGATGATTGCTTATAAGCCTCCATATTGGGATTGCGCTTCAGGTGGGAATGTTGGATTGTGTGTTAAGCCAGGTGCGAAATTAACAGACATTCGTCATAGTTGGTTACGTAACAACAATGTATCCGTTAACTAAGGAGACTTTTTTACTTCATAGTCGGTTGCCAGAGTTTAAGCAAAAAGTTGACTCTACACTTTTTTTAATTAAGAATTTGGTTGAGCAAGAAAAGTGTGTGGTGTGTTATAGTGGTGGTAAAGATAGTATTGTTTTACTGCATTTAGCCTTACAGGTGGATCCTAAGGTTTTGGTTTGGCATTGGGATCATGGGTCTCAGCTTATGCCTCGTGAGGTGGAGGAGGAGTTGATATGTAATGCTAAGGTTTTGGGTGCTGTGAATTTGATTGTGCGTTCTTCTTTGGCTGTTGAGCGTGTTGATATGCGTGATCGTGTGGGGAATTGGTATGGGGTGTATTATGCAAATAAGGCGAGAGTGAAGAGTGAGTATGGTTGGGGTACTGAGCTTGTTGGTTTGCGTGCGGATGAGGGTGTGAAGCGTAGGTTAAAGACTCAGGTGGAGAAAAAAGGTGAGGCTTATCCTTTGAAGTGTTGGTCTTGGCTTGATGTGTGGGCGTATATTGTTAGTAGAAAGTTGCCGTATCCAGGATATTATGATGTTGTTGCTACTAATGATATTAACAGTTATCGGTATTCACGGTTTGTTACGTTTTTTGATAAAGAGTTTGACAAGTTTGGAAGTACAAGTAAGGATGGATTCTTTTTTCCCCAATATAGGCATAACAAATAAAATAAGATAGGGTTTTTATTTGAAATTGTTAAATGTCGGGCGATAGAAACAAAAACTAAAGGAATACAACATGTGTCATTCAATAAACACGGTTCAAACTACATAGACGGTTTCTGTGACAAAATATTGCACATAGTTATTTAAGCAATAATGGTGATTTTTATATCATGATTTAGTATGGCCACCACTCAAAACACCGTCATAAAACCATACGTATTTGTAAGTTATAGTTCAAAAGATAAGAGTACAAATACGCAATTAATTATGGAACTATTGCATAGGTACCCCAAACATGTCTGGATAGATGAAATACATCGTCAAATAGGTAGAGAAAGTGATGCGTATATCAAAAAAACTATACAAGAAGCGTCCGCTTTTTGTATTTTCATAACAAAAAATGCTTTAGACTCAAGTTATGTTCAAAAAGAGTTAGAGTGGGCTGATGAAAAAAAGAGGAAAGACCCACAGTTTCACTTGATACCTGTGATGTTGGAAAAAGTGGAGTACATCGGGTTCAAGCAAAATATAACATTTATTGATTTAACTACACCAGAATCTTGTATGCGGGACATGGTTAAATTGATGACTTTGCTTGATGAAATAACTAAAACAAAGACGGGGAAAGATGTCATTATATATATAATTTTAGCGGCACTAATTGGATTAATACTTTTATTATTTGTATGTGTCTATGATACATACTTTTCAGAGCAAAATACGGCGTTATCAAATAACACTGCTCCTTAGTACTCTGTATTTATCCAAAAATGGGCTAAATTTTGCCCATATTACTTTTTATTTGTTTTTGCTTGCATTTTAAAGACAATATTGTGAAATGGATAATTTTTTGTTTAAGCGTGCAATTCTTCGACGTTTGTTAATTTCGTCTTTGTGTTTGTGTCTGTATGCTATGCGTTTTTTGTCTATTGTTTCTTTGTTTTTTAAATAATACTTTTTTTGTTGTGCTATCCTTTTTAATGACTTATTAATACAACAAGTGCAGTATTTTCGGTTGCATGTTGTTTTTATATATGTTTCTTCTTTGCCACATTGTACACATTTTAGTGTGCAAACTGTTTTCTTAAATCGCTCTTCTTGTAGAGTTAAATCGTCTAAATCTAATTTAATTAGCGGATAGACTTTTTTTGTTACTTTTACAGCTCGTTCACATACTTTTTTTTCGCTTCCATATCGAAAAATCATGGCATTGCTATGGCCTAATAGTGAGTTTAGGGTGTAAAAATTTGCGTTAATATCGATTAAAGCGTCTGCGTATCCATCACGTAAACATTTTGGAACAAATTTTCTAGCGGTGTATAGTTTTGCTCTTTTCATTGTTTTTGACATTGCTTCTCGTATTGCTACTGCACGTAATGTTAATCCTGTTTCGCCTACAAACAATGGTTCCCCATCTTTGCCTTTTCTTTTAGTTAAGTATTGTTTTAATAATTTACATGTGTCTGGTGTGCTTACTCCGTAGTATGGTGTGTTGGATTTTTGTCGTAATTTTCTAAATGCTATATAGGGTTCGGTTGGGTAGTCGCCTATTTTTAGGTTGGCAATGTCTGCGGGGAGTAGTCCGTTTTGGTATGCGATTGTTATTATTAGTCTGTTCCTTGTTGTTTTTGCGTTTTTTATTAGTGTTTGTACTTCTTCGCGGGTTGGACTGTATTTTTGTGATTTGCGGCTTTTAGATGTTTTATAATTTCCCATGTCTAGTCTCAAAAAAGTACTGTTGTTTGTGAAAAATCCGCTTATACGTGTAAAGTATGATCGTGCTAGTAGACCATGTTCTTTTTGTTTGTTTAAAAAAAGTTTAATTTCGCTTTCGTATCTTTGGCGTGCTACTAAGTCTTTGTTGCGTAAATCTTTTTGGCGTTCTTTTATTACTGTGTCGGGGTCTTTGTTTAAGTATAAGAAAAAGTTTGATAGCATATCTGCATAGCTGTATGTTGTGCTAAATTGTAATCCTATTACTGCTCTTTGAAATGCTGTATAGTGCTCTATTGGTTGTCCAAAATGTTTTAAAAATTTTTCTCGGTAGCTTCCAGGGTTGTACCCTCGGATTTTTATCTGTGTTGACATGTTGCAACCCTTTGTTATTTGTACCGCTTATTGTAGCATTGTTTACACAAAAAGCCATCTTCCAATTTCACATTAATTGTCTTGCACTCCTCGCAATTGCCGTGGAATGCTTTGTTTGGATCGGGCAGGTCTGTATCGTCTTTTCTTGTTGTGCGTACGCCATACTTTTTCACCCTGTCCTTACCTCTTAAACTGCGTTTACGCAACCGCATATATTTGCGTAGTAGGGGACGGAAGATTCTTTCGTCATCCTCAGTCCATACTTCTGGTTCGTTTACGCCATCCCCGACATATAGTTCTTCGTTAGCTTTTTTTTCTTCAACCAAACCTTAAACCTCCTCTTCTTGTTGCTGTAGTTTTTTGTATACTTCTTTTATTTCATCCAGCACATGGTCAAACACAAAATGATCACCACTGTAATAACTTACAATATTCTGTATGGCTTCTTTTTTTCCAACTCTAAGACCATCTCGTGGGGCAACTTGACCGTTACTGAACGTTTTATATTCCCAGTCTTCCCAGGAGCTAGCTTCTATATTGCATACATATTCTTTACTGCCATAATATGCTTCTGCACTACTTGAATTATGTGTCATTAGTTCACTGAATGATATATCGCCTTTCTTATCCACGAAAACTTCCCGACTCCAACCATCTGGTGTTTGCAGACTCTTTTCCAATAACACCTCTAGAATGTCAGACTCGTATTCTGTGTTTATGTTTATTTGTTTACGAGGGGTCATGTTTATGCCTCCTCTTTTTTTATTTCATTGGCTAATATATAATCCCAAATTTTGTCCTCTACTTCACTAACTAAAGTATTTTCATCGCAATCAAGGTCAATATTGGTGAAAAAACTATTTAATTCAATTTCATACTCGCCGTAACGATCAGTATTGTCCACACCATAGGGTGTCTTAAAACTTATATGTCTGTTAAATCGTAATATTGATGTGCCTTCACCGCACTGTGTTGCTTGTGCTATAGTTTTTTCTCTACGTGGTATGTTTTCTATTTTTGTTTTTTCTGCATACGCTTCTTTGATTTCTTCATGGTCTGCGCCATCAACTCCGCAATCACAGTCTGCACCGTCCCAGATTTCTACTTCACACTTTTCACACCGCACCGTACCATCTTTAAACACCGCTTTTAAAACCTCATTGTTGGTGTATTTTGTTACTACTTTTTCGATTAGATCTTCTTCTATTATTGTATATGCTATGTGTCCGTTTGCACAGTTTGCGCTTTGTTCGTATGGTACTGGTTGTAGGCATAGAGGGCATTCTAGGACTAATCCATCTTCTGTGTTGTATATTTTAAATGTTTCTGTTTCGGGTTCTTCACTTTTGTAGTATTCTATTTTTAGTGTTATTTGTTTGCTCATTTTTCATACATCCTTTTCGGGTTTTACCCCTTATTTATAGTATAATACTATAACACTATTTAAAAGTTATGGTATAATACTATAAAAATATGGGTGGCATATAAAAACACAACAACAAAACAATAGCAAGTGGAAAAGATTTCGTACATCCAAAACCATCGTGTGGTGTGAACTAATCACATGCGTAACATGTAGTCAGCATCCCCATGAAGCCCGTAAAAAGTAGGAGTTCTTATCTTTTGTTTTACCCGATACGTGTTTTAAAAAAACTATTTTTTTATTGGTGCTAATCGCCCTTCTACGATGTCTTTCAGAACTTCTTGTTTAAGTTTGTCGCTGTCTATTTGATTGTTATTGAAAAAGTGAGGCGATGCATCTAGATTTCTAAGGTATTTTGTGTCTCGGTTCATGTAGGGTCGCTTTCTCCTGTTTTTACAAGGATGTATGCGACACTACATAAGGTTTTATGCGTCAGTTCGCCCGTCGAGTCAATATCATTGCTTTTGGCTCTGCGACTCTAGGCTCATCATCCAAGGTAACTGAATGCAGCCTTAAGATAAGTCTCTTACGGACAACTCTGCAATAAAACTGACATACAAACTGGTTTTTTTATGCAGGTTTTACTGTGATTTTGGCATGGCTGTTTGTTGTTTCTTTTATTGTGAATTTCATACCAAGGTATTCTTGTTCTGTGTTTTTAGTTAATGGATAGCTTTTGCCCCATTCGCTATAATATTGTTCGCCTAATTTTGTGACTTGGATGTGGCCTGGATTTATTACTTGTCCGTTTCTTGTTCTGTCGGGGTAGTAAACAAAGCCGTAACTGTCCCTGCCTACATCTACGGAATGGTATAGTTGAGCGTTTATTCGTATTGTTTTAGAGTTTATTGATGATATTGTTTGGAATCCTTCTGTTATTATGTATGCCATGGCTGTTAGTAGTGCGATGGTTAATAGTATTATAATGAGGGTTTTTCCAGTCGGTAATCTTTTTTTATGTCTGTATCTGTAGGACACTTGGATCACCTTATTTTTATGGCAGTTTCCATCCTTCTTTTTTCTTTTGTTTTATGATGTCTTGTACATCTGTTTGAGTTAGGGCGTATTTGACGTGTTCGCAAGTTTCTGTTTCGCAGTGATCGCAGTATATGCCTATTGGGGAGATTGAGACATGTACTAGTTTGTTTCCTTCTAGTGTGCGGTCAAAGATTTTAATGCCTGTTGAGTCTGCGTTGATTCTTTCGTAGCGGGGTAGTTGTGTTTGGGTTGCTGGGCGGTGTTTGTCTATGTATTCGCGTATTGCTTGTTTGGCTATTTCGGATCTTGAGGTGAATCCGTGTGTGCCTATTAGTATGTCCATTTCTTCTGCTAGGTTGTCAGGTAATCTGAATGATTTGTTGTCTTGTCTTTTTACTTCGGACATAGGCATTACTTCTCTTATTGTCATCCATATGGCATCCACTCTTTTATAATTTATTACTATTTCTGAACGTATCTTAATCGTGTCAGCAATTCGCTGACAATACTTATATATGTGAATGACGTATGTCATCATTGTGATGAAAAGATGCGGACAGACAATAAAAGTATAAGATTGCCTGAAGAGCTAGCTGGTGAATTAGATCAATTCATTGGAAAACAAGGGTTTAGAAGTCGCTCAGAAGTCGTAAGAGTGGCCATACGTGATTTTCTCTCTAAAAATAAAATTCTGACACCAGTGGGGGTTTAGGTTTTGGGTGGTGTTTGGTTGTCTGATGTTGAGCATTGTAGGTTGTTGATGGCGCATCCTGTTGTTAAGGCGTTGTTGGATGAGGCTGTTGCTTGGTATGATGCGGAGCAGAAACGTCAAATTGTATCTCAGTGTGTACCGCCTCGGTATGTGGATGGGACTTAGTTTGTTGTCTGTTGTTAAGCGGAGTCGTTCCCCTGCTTCGTATTTGGGTCGTATTCGTGTTGTTCGT
>Ga0123355_10021508_pt1 | contig 10325 bp, 6 predicted proteins | sample TergutEmb28metaG_3_FD_89872 | JGI IMG/M metagenome (GOLD analysis project Ga0123355, IMG submission 89872) | Embiratermes neotenicus P1 segment gut microbial communities from Petit-Saut dam, French Guiana - Emb289 P1 | ecosystem: Host-associated > Arthropoda: Insects > Digestive system > Gut ... | reverse complement strand
TATCAAACTTTAGACAAACAGGACAAACTTTGGAAGCTCTGAAGGAGGCGATACGACAGGAAGTTGCTGCCATTACACCTGAAATGATTCTCAAGATCATGGACAACTACCGAGAGAGGCTACGTCAGTGTATCAATATTCAAGGCCGCCACTTGAATGATGTTTTGTTCAAAACATGTTGATGTAAAACGGCATTCTGTGTTCTTTCCAGAAATAGAAAAACATTTGCCGTATCTTCTTTGGTTTTGAATTTATTCGCTTCTCAAATAGGGGAGTTCTTTCTGCTGCACCCTGTAGTTAATGTTTTACATTGCCGTAATTAGGTTAAGTGAACTTAAAGTTTTAAATTTATAATTAAAGCTACTACCTTGTCAAATGAGGTTTATGTGACAGTGGATTTACATCACCAGAAGACATTTACATGTTATAAGCTTGCTTTTGTCACAGTAAATGCATAGTACATTGGTTTTGGTTGCAGGCATGTACACCATGCGGCTGCTGGACAGCAACAATTCAAACAATGCCAGTAGTGTGGGAAGCATGGCAACAGCCCTCCACCCATCAGAGGAACGCATGGATGCATCAAGTGATAGTGCAGTAAGCTCAATGGGCTCAGAGCGTGTTCCCTCATTGTCCGATGGGGAATGGATGGAGACTGGCTCAGATTCCGGCCACACAACGGGGGATCACTATGCAATGGATTACCATGCCAGGTGTGGGCGTGAACATTTAACTATAAACAGAATATGACAGTATATCAAATTGTGTTATTTTCAAAATGGACTTTCATTGTATGTTTAGGGAGCACACTGTCACAAATGTCCATTTCAGTTCCAGGCGTATAGTTCCATAGTTTCAATGTTTCATTTTGAATTTGTCATTGAAAACCAACTGTCATGATGTATCACATAGATGTGAAAATGTGAACAGTAACCATCTGAATATTCACTTTCATTGCCTTTGTGCTGTACCATATAATTTGAAACTCAGAATTTGGTTTGTAAACTGCAGTTTTGCTCTGCTCACTAAGAAGCATTTTGATATCAGAAGACTTTTCCCATAGACCAAAAGAGATAGGTTCTGTGGATTTGTAAGAAGGGAATTGCTAGTTCAGCAAAGTCAAATAGAGAAGCAAGTGGCCTGTTGTTTAACACACGATAAAGCCAAACACTGGAACATTTTCACTGTCCTAGAAACATGTCAGGTGTTTTGCATTGAAGGCACATTCAGACTTTATAGGTTTATTTGAACATTAAGGTAATTCAGGTAAGATTAACTGAAGTTTACATTTTTCTGTATTTCAGTAATATCATTGTTATTTGTTTCTGTAATAGCAAATACAGGCCATATGACTACAGCTACTCAGGTCGCCAGCACACAAGTGCTGGAGTGGGCTCATCGGACGCTTCACATCGAATGCCTCCCATGGCGCAGAAGAAACACCACATGTTTGGCAAGCGTTGCTTCCAAGAACAAAGCTCAGGTAAAGCTCGTGTCTTGAGATGCTTGGTTATGAAATTCAGTTGACATTCTGACAGAATGTTTGCTTGTACTGCTTTCTGCTTAACAAAGTTACATTACATTGAAAAATATTAGAATTTAAGGTCATAGAAACCATATATACAGGGCTGTTATAACTTACTGGGTCAAAAACCTAATTTGCAAGTTCTGTACAAAGGGTCTGTTTATTTCATCACCTCTGCAGTCTTCTGTGTGAAAATAATGCATTATTACAGTGGTTTTTAAGTGGTCTGCTGATGTTAAACTTAAGGAGTCCCATGTTGTTCTTTATAGGTCAAGCCGTCATGAAATTAGACACACAAAAATGGCAGTATCTGTGCTTTGTGACATTTGGGAATGTGTGTGGTATTTTACAGAATTCTGAAATTCTGTTTTTAAAACTTAAAATGTTTATTGTGCCTTATGAAAACATTCTGAAGTCTTTAACATGTTATACAACTTTTATGTAATGTTACATGATTTTTTATTCTTTTGTACATTGTGAAACACAAAAATTGCTACAAATTGAGGAGGATGTTTAGGCTGTAGCTGTCATCTAGCAAAATGAGTTTCAATCACCACACTTCATACTGAAAGTACATTCACAGAACAACTTTGACACATGATCTTAGTTGTCAAATTCCATATGAAAGAAAGAAGTGATAGTGTTTTCCACATTTCACCAGGACAGAGTTTGAGCACAGAAGTCATCTGTGAAAGTAACATCACTTTTTTGGGGGCTTGAAGCTTTTATGTTAAAAAGTGCACTAAAATGCTCACAGGAAAGCAGCTCTAAGTTGAATGAAAACCCAACATTTTGGGGACAGTTGTATCTCCATCTTCAGGGTCATCCCTCAGAGAGATGCATAGTTACGTGTGTGGACAAGAAGCTCAGCTAGCATGATGTCAGTGTTAGTTTTTGAGGGGAATAAGCAGCTTTGTACTTGATCTTCCTTCATCCATGTTACACTGGACTTATACAGGCAGGCAACAAGATAGTGTAGGTTAACAGAAGGGTGGGACTTGCAGAAACTACTGCTGTAGATTCAAAACCTAAAATTTGCATAAACCATTGCTGTGTGTTCGAAACATAAAATGTGTGGAAATTGCTGCTATGTGCTCAAAACCTGAAACAGCCCTCTGTTTAGCTGTGGTTTTGTAGCATACAGAAGAGGTTACAGTTACAGTTAATACTGTTAGATCAGTAAGTAGGAGGAATCTATCATATAAATCTGTTCTGTTAGAACATCCAACTGTATTCATTTATCGTATTTCACATTACATGTTTTCAGATTGTCATCCTATGTCCAATGAAGGCCAAGTAAGTAGAGACAAACAACATACATCGGCATCCTCTCCAAATGATGTTAATGTAAAATGTTTTACAGATGCTGTTGTAAATATTTGAAGTGTAGTGTTTGACCTGATGTGATTTTTCATCAGGAGGTTCATCACTGGGTAGCCATGGAACAACGCCCGGTCTTCCTGCAACGCCCATCAAGTATGAGTATGGAGAGCCTGGTGCAGGAGCTGTTGCTCCAGGAAATGCATTCACTGGAGCTGTTGAAGGTGCAGTGGGGCCCAAACCACCTGAGATGAAGTACAGTTGTAGTTTGGAATTTGCTCGACACCACTCAGGTACAGCACACAGTACATGCAGATCAGGCTACATACTGAACATATGTGACTGTGGGTGTTTCAGGGACAGGAACATAAGTTGTTGAATTTTAAAAGTTCATTTAATAGCAATGATGTTAAACTGTTGCAGCTACAGCAGGAACATGATAACTCCACCTCTGTATTTGTGTCATTGCAGGCTAGTAACAGTTTGTTAAAATGTTTAACCTTTAGGCACCAAGCATCCAATATATAGGACAGGCATATCGCTACTCCACAGAGTACATTCTTTATATATTTAGTCAACAAATATATTTAATTTTTTTTAAGACTTTCTCTCGCCATCTTCATTTATTCCTCCACAAAATGTCTTGTATTTCCTAATGTTACTCTTCTTGGTTCATAAAATATTCACGTTTTACATAAATGGTGTGCTAAACTGTAAATGTCCAGCTCCAGGGCCAAAGGGTTAAAGATGCTTAAAAGTTTAAAGTATTATTTATTTCAGTCATTCTGTCTGATGTCATGATTAGTTTCTCCAGTTGTATGTATCTTCAGGATGTTATTTCTACTTTGTATTTTCCTGAATTAAAATACAGCATTTTGATCTTTCAAACATATGAGCAGGACTTAACTTCAGTGTTCCATTAATTTTTTTTTGTGCTGGCTTAAACAGTAATAATTTATTGTCTTAACAAACTGTTTCATTAATGAAAGTTCACAAAAAACAGTAAGTGAAAAGTTTAATGAGTATATAAAATCATAACATTAAACATAGCATAAAAGAGTTTTTAAGGGACAGAATGTCATACATAAATAAATGTACACAGTTACAGAAGAACAGTGCATGTATGGTGCAGGTATAAGTGTGTGCAAGTGCAGTAGGTCTGGATTAAAACAAAATGTGTTGGAGATACTCTCATAACATTGAGTGTTGAAATTTTAAATGTTTATATTTGTAACACATTTTAACTTCAGTTTAACATTGTCACTGTGTAAGTATTTTAAACTGTTACTCCACATTGCACAAGCCCAGTAAATTACTGACAAACTACAGAATAGTGTGTAATCCAAAGGAATGAATATTAAATAATATTAATAGTATTACATAATGTGAATAATGGGAAACATATGTAAGTTAAAAGTAGAATGTGAATGAACTGTCACACTGAGGATGTCATACTTATGTGTTGCAACATGTTTGTCAATGAAGCAAATGGCAGTAGTTTGAATGACAGTTGGGTAAAAATAAATTATTAACAACAGTAACATGAAGAGATTTTCTTTGTTAGCTTAGACTTCTTCATGCTTGCCCTGTAAGCACATTTTACAGATTTCTTTGGCAATAAGTCACAGAGAAAAATGAGTATAATATGTCAGAACTAATTTGTTCCAGATGTGAGACCTGTTCTTGAACACATTCAACACAACCATTCATACAATCTTCCTCCTGAGAGCACTGGTGCCATGCAGCGACCTGTCACAAGAGACAAGCAGAAAGGTGTGTACAGAGGATGTTCATTAAGTAAGGTTTTCTAGATTATTAGAATAGAATGAAAAGTCATTAAAACATTAAATGTAACTCGTTAATTCCATTGACATATCATTATTTGTTACATACTCTCCAAGCACATTGATATACTTGTCCCATCTTGGCACAGGTGTAAAAATACCATTGTGTTAGAAGTCAGTGTGTGCAGCATTTAGAGTTCACATCAAGTGTTGCTGAAGATAGGTCTTCTGGTATGCAGTGTTGTATCTCTGGGCAAGTAGTTCCCATTCTTTCAAAGGATTGTATTGTCCCTCTTTTTTTTTAAGGGTAAAACAGTTCTTGACTTGTGTGTCCTTGAATATGAAAGCAGTACAGTTCATGGAAACATCAGCAACCACTTGCCAATGATACAGTGTTACATGCTAGAAGATGCAAATCTTCAATATTAGTAGTAGCCTTTGATGATACGGGGGAAAAGCTTAAAGGCATTTCTGAGTCTTAGCAGTTTTGTCCAGTTATGATTCATAATGGTGGGGCATTGGCATATTAATACATTTGGAATTGAAATTTTGATGAAGTGCCTACCAAATGTAGTCCAAGTCACATAGTTCTGGCCTCACATGGTAATGCAAAAAATGTGGTTGCCATCTGTGTTGTAGAAAACTCAATCATTTGTGTTTTTTAAAGAATGAATTAGAATTCAATTTGCCTTCTGTGTTTTGAAGTGCTATTTTATGGATTTATTTCTCTGATACATGTTACAATATTAGAATGTCTATATTTTAGACATCTTTTTTCTATCTTTTTATAGGATGTACAGTTGGGTCATTGACATAAAGATTAAAATATACAGGATTGTGATTTACTGCTGTGTTGTATGGGTGTTAAACTTGGTCTCTGCCTCGTTAAGAGAACAACATAAACTGAGGTTGTTGGGAAACAGAGTATTGAGGAGGATATTTGGGCCTAAGAGGGAAGAAGTAACAGTAGGTTGGAGAAAACTGTATAATGAGGAACTTCACACCGCACCAAATTGTAGGATGCTAAGTCAAGGAGGAATCGGTGGATGTGGCATTTGGCATGCACAGAAGACAAGGGAAATACAAGCAGTAACCACTTGGAAAAGCTAGGCATAGATGGGAGGATAATATTAAAATAGGTCTTAAGGCTGTATGCTGGCAGGGTACGGACCAGTAGCAAATCCTGATCCGAAGGTTAGGTTTAGCGGAAGATTGCACATTGCCTTCCATTTACTCTTCCACTAGACCTGCTGTTCAGAACAGGAATTGTCACTGATGTGGGCTGGATTTATCTGGCTATGGATGGGGTCTGTGAACCTAGTAATGAATCCTGTTTTCATAAAATACAGGGAATTTCTTGACTGCTTGTGGACCTATTGACTTCTAAAGGAGAACCTTTCTCCTGGAGTTAGTTATACAATTGACAGTGATGCACATGTTTGGTATTAATTTGTAGTGTCATTTTCTGCAGGAAGAAAATCAGAGGAGGAGCATTTGAATAGAGATGAAAAGCGTGCGCGATCAATGAATATACCAATGAGTGTGAGTGACATAATTAACCTTCCCATGGATGAATTTAATGAACGATTATCCAAATATGACCTAAGTGAGGCACAGCTTTCACTTATCAGAGACATCAGGCGACGGGGGAAAAACAAGGTATCTTACAAGTTTTGATTCGTATAATATGAACGAAGAGGATGCACTATGAATTTTTTTTCAATAGTAAGCCTCTATATGTCTCGAGCAGGCTTGCTGCTCATCATGAGGAGAGTCAACTCTGTATAAACAGCAATTGGTATAGTCATGCATTGTGTTGACTGGCTGCTGCCTGAAATAAATTAACTAGTAAATAGTGCATCCATTTGGTTCATATTGTACGGATATATCACGATGCACAGTCAACGAAACATAAATTTTTGATTCATTTAGAGTTAGCACTTATTTGAATATAATATATTTTAGAATTGGTTTCTGATTATGGTACACCTAACTGCATTGTTAACTGGAATATAAAAATAGTTTTGTCTGTTACCAAAGAACATTGTAGTTGAAACAGGGTGGCCTGCGTCTGCTCCAGAATAGAATTGCGAAATGAATGTATGGAATTTTAATATTGTAGGAAATTAATGAATGTGGTGCAATGTAGACGAACATTAAATCCTTTGACTACTCTGATTTGTAGGTTGCAGGTTTGATTTCTGATGGAGTCATTGAGATTTTTCATTGACTTAATCCTTCTGGCTGCACTGTGGCACTTGGCTGAACTCATTGTCTAATAGAGGTGGGTACCAGGGATATCTCCTGGGGGTGAGGGCAGCCAGTGCATAGGGTTGACAACATTGCCATTTTCTTGTGCCAGTTGTCTAGAAATCTTGAGAGCCTCAACCTCCTGGAGCCCTGAGGGCCTATTGAGGCTTGTGTAGGGATAGCCTTACCTTTGTCTTTTACCCTGGTTGTGGCAATACATCAAAACCCTATAGGGGTTATAAAATCTGTTATCAGTAGATTTTTTTACTTTTGACCTGGCTTATTGGTTGTTTGGAAGACTATCATTTATTAGGATAGGAATGTACGTGGTCTTAAGGGAACCTGTCTTATATAACACTCCTCTACATTGGGTTGTAGGCAGGGAGGAGGGGAGGGGGGCCTTTGTGATCCCTATTAATATAATTCTTCCGTCAATGTTTTTAAACAAGGTGGCTGCACAGAACTGCCGCAAACGTAAGCTGGACCAGATCTTGACTCTAGCTGATGAAGTGAAGGAGATGAGGGATCGAAAGAGCCGTCTAATCCGGGAGAGGGACTTTAGGTTGGCAGAGATACAGCGAGCCAAGGAGAAATTCAGCCAACTTTATAGACATGTCTTCCAGGTAAGTTTAGTTGACCAGGCACCTATCAGTAACATAGGAATGTTTGCATCAGTTGTGAGAATACTGTTTCAGCATGTACAGTTTAGCTGAAACAGAAATCTGGAAAGGCAAATGGACCCCTGAAATGTGAAACAGAGCACAAAAAATGTGCTTGTTATTGTTGAACTATAAATTTTCATATTGAGTCCATCAAGGTTTTTAGAACAGATGTTAAAAGAAACATGATATACATGCTCCATAAGAATGGCCTGCTCAACAGTGTATGTGGTGTAGGAAATTTCAGCAAAATTTGGCATGCACATGGGTACCATGATATTCAGTGCACAAAAGGAAATTGAATAAGGATATGTATAATTTTATCTCTCTGTTTTTCTATATGTTTGTGCAATAGGAAATAAAGGCTACGGATAGTAATAGGAAAAATGTAAAAACAAAAAATCAGTGCACTGTGTACACTAGTATGTCACCATTTTTAGCACATTTTTACAAAGCGAGTTACTTATGTAATGTATATCTACAAGTCACTGACTTGTAATTTTTTAAAACTGTGTTGGAGTTCTATCTGGGCTTTACCAGGAAAAGGGTTAAAGGGCACTTTCTCATTGCAAATGTCTTCACATGCATCGTAATACTGTGTCACAAGAACCCACATGCAGGCCTGCCTCAGGAATTCTGAGCCACATGGCAGATTTCTGTGGTCATAGTTGTTTCATTAGGAACACACATTTTCGTCAGAAACTGTTATATTATTTTCTGATCCAGTTGAGGAATTAAAAAAACCAGGGAGCATGACTTTTAACCTTTGGCACTTTTGGGCCAGATTCAGATGTGAACTTCATAACTTGGGCCACTGGTGTAGGATATCTTGATAACAAAATCATTAGGAGTTTATTGCACATGAAATGAGAGATGATAAGGTAGCAAGATGCAGCTGTATGTTTATTTTACAAGTATAGGAAGTTACACTCTCATTTATTTCAAACATACTATTACAGAAAAATGTTCACCTCAGTTCTAGTGAATAAGGATATTTATAAAATCATTGCACTCATTCATCATACTGTTTAGTTAGATTACTGAGGTTGGATGACCCTGGCTGGCAAATGTGTGTTTTGAAACTTGAAAGGGGAGTGCATATCACAGCATGGATGTTTTCATCAGGAAGCCAGGAATATTATTGGGTGTGCGTGTGCATGAGTGTGTTGATTCCAGACAAAAAAAAATGCTTGTTTGCAAATGAAGTGCTGTCAAGTGCTGTTAACATTTTTGTTGTGAACAGTTTTGTGACTTCTGAAACCTTCATTTGGTGAAATGACCTGTTGTTTTATAATTCATGTGTCTTCATTTGTATCTGCAATAGAGCTGGATTATTGCTGCAGGCAAAAGGATTTTCAAACATACGGATTTTATTTGTTCTCTTGTGAAAAACTTCAAACCTTGAAATAAATTTATTTTGGGGTAGTGGAATGTTGCCAACAAAACTGTGCTTTAGTGTTAGCAAATCCGCAAGTGATGTGGAAGATTCAAGAGACTGCGAAGTGGCAAAGGCCTTCACATCCCAAAACATGTCATGCAGTAATTTAACTTTTCCTTGAAATTTCATGCTGAGTTCATGTATATAAATGTCATGTTTGCAGTAAATTTGAAAGGCATGACCCATTTCTTATCACATTACTGTGGTACAGTTTTACCCTCTCCATCATGGTTGCATCTGTTCAGGTCCGAATTAAAAAAAAAATTGCTTAACACTGCACTTCCACTCAGCCATCTCAATGCCAATTATCAAACAACTTGGCCACATCCTGATCTTACTTCTTCTAGAAAATGTTGGAACTGACAATGGTTCCAGCCCTTGCATAAAATGTGGTTTGCTGTTAAAATCGGTATTAATAATTTCTTTCGGGTCCAATAAAAAAAGTTACAGCACAGTGTATCTTGATGAATGATGTTGTGAAATGTGATAGGATTGTCAGAGCTCTTCTTCATAATTTCCATGCAGATTTGCCCAGTTGCACTAGTATTAGAGCCATACATATTTCTGCTACCGTCATTTGTCACTTTTGTACATTGTTTTGTGCCAGGTTCCAAAGAGACCCAGGTTTCTTATACTTTGAAGAACAGATCTTTGTCAGTTGTCATGAAAGTCATTCTCCATTAAACCATCAACTTCATGAACATGAAAGTCTCAATGACACACATAAACTGTCTTATTCTGTATGTACACTGCTCGCAGCGTCGTTACTTTTACTCATCACAAATGCATAACAGTCAAATGACTTTGCCTGTAATTTGAGTTGCTTAAATAAATTTTTTTCCATTTTGTCTAAACACCTCATACATACAAGTTCAGGCAGCGAGATTAACATCTTTAAAATTCTGTTTGTTATCTGGGCACCCCATCAGCTGCAGTTATTGAAACCTTGCTCTACAAATTCACAGCTTGTAAAGGGCTGTGTTACTCTTGCAGTGAACTTTGTATTTTTATTTATTTTTATCTTATTTTGTTCCCCCCTTCCCATTTTTTGGTTTGTGAATTAAAATTTCTCAGCCAAAATCAGGTGTCCACAGGCAGCATGAAGTGGAATTTTGGACTGCTAGCTGCAGATTTCAAACTCCTGACTTGTAACATTACAAAGAAACTATTCATTTTTATTTTACTTTGTTTCTTCCCCCCCCCCCCCCCCCCCCCCCTTTCTTTCTTTTTTTTTTTCTTTTTTTTTCTTTTTCTCTCTTCTGAGCGTATTGCTCTCCTTTTTTTGTTTGGTTCTTGGTTCCTGGTTTTTTCTCCCCCCCCGCCTTGTTCTTTTCTTTGTTAGCTGTTTT
>Ga0123355_10021507_pt1 | contig 10326 bp, 6 predicted proteins | sample TergutEmb28metaG_3_FD_89872 | JGI IMG/M metagenome (GOLD analysis project Ga0123355, IMG submission 89872) | Embiratermes neotenicus P1 segment gut microbial communities from Petit-Saut dam, French Guiana - Emb289 P1 | ecosystem: Host-associated > Arthropoda: Insects > Digestive system > Gut ... | reverse complement strand
GGAACTCTGAGAGATAGTTGAAAGGGGGCTCTGGAAACGGGGCATCTCTGTCTATGGCGGCTCTGTTAGGGGAACCTGCAGGGGGGCTCCTTTGCTAAGTGCCCTGAAGGTTATGAAAGGAAGGCTCTGGGGATGGGCATGTCTCTTCATGGGGGCTCAGTTGGGCAACTTGGAGTGCGCTCATCTACCCGGGACTTTGAGATATGGTTGAAAGGAGCTGTGAAGGTGGAGTGTCTCTCTCTGTGGGAGCTCTGTGAAGGGAAACTGGAGGGGGGGGGGGCTCCCTTGCTGGGGACCCTGAAGGACATGTAGAAAAGGCTCTGGAGATGGGCATCTCTTTCCATACAGGCCCCATTTGGGGAACCTGGAGGAGGGCTCATCTACCTGGATGAAAGGGGTTCTGGGAATGGAGCATCTCTCTTTGAAGAGGCTCCATGGAGGGGGCCTCAGATGGAGCTCCTTCACTGAGGACCCTGGAATATATGTTAAGAAAGTCTCCAGATACAGGCATCTCTCTCCATGGGGGCTCCTTTCCATCCGAGGGGAACCTGGTATGTGGGGGGGGGGGTCATATACCTGGGACTTTGATAGATGAATGAAGGAGGGCTCTAGTTGTGGGGCATCTCTCTATGAGAGATTCCATCAAGGGGACCTTACGAGAGGGCTCCTTTACTGGGAAACCTGAAAGATGAGGCTTTTGAGAGAGATGCAAAATGCCCTGTAAATGGGCCTCCCTCTCCATAGGGGCCCTGTTGGGGAATCTGGAGGGGGTTCGTTTGCCGGGACTTTTGAGAGAAAAGAAAAGTATATTTGGGTTCCTTTCTGGGACCTGGAGGCCATTAAGGTTTTAAGTCTGGGGGCCATCTGCAACTTTAGTAAAGGAATAGGGATCTCCTGAGTTGATATTATATTATGGGGCACGAAGGGCCTGTCTATAGGCCTAGGTGCATCGGGACTATAGGGGCTCGAACCCAATGTTAATCACTCACTCACTCAATCAATCAATCAATGAATCAGTCAATCAACATGTCGCTCATGACTGCTTCCACAAAATGTACCTACTATATGTATACTCCATACAAGACACTCTTCTCTGTAATACATTTTACAACATTTTTCACTTGCACATTCAAATGAAATAAAAGATATTCTTTTTACACTTCGACATCTTCCACCCTCAAATATTTTCTGTTAAAATAATGTAAAATTTGTCTGTCTGTAATAACCACATTTTATACCAAAGTACTTTGAAATCATACTCAAGATATAAATAATGTTTATTTTATCAGCCCAATTTTATTATTTTCTGCCTCAAAACTGTTCATATGCCACAATACTTCCTACTTCACGTAAATGGAATAATTGCTGTCAGTCAGACATGCTCTTAAGCCCAACACAAAAAGAAATCATATGCAAATAAATGTCAACAGAAAGAGTCAAGAGTTGTGGGATGTTACACCATTGTGACTGGTAAACAGTTACAGATGTTTCAGAGGAGTGTAGTGCCTTCCATCTTCAAGGGCAGGAACTACATGAAAAGTACCAGTCAACATGAAGTAATATCCCATATGACTTGAATCTTCACCAGCACCACTGTTAGAATATCAAATATCAAATCTCACAAGCAAAGCGCCACGAAGTTAAACTGTGACAGTATACAGCACTATCAGAAAGTTAGTGATATAACTTCTCCAAATGTCAAAATCCATGCTCTATAAGAATAACTCCAACAGAGAACAAATAATAAAATACTAACCACTGTACTCCTTGTAAGATGGTGGTTCCAAAACTTTTTCACCCAATAAACTCTTAAGATACCAATAATCTGAAATCATACCACCCACAGAGTCTCTCTCTCTCTCTTTCTCTCTCATATACCTCTCCTCATCCAGTCACCTGCCTAATCAGCCTACAAAACCACACATGAACAATGTTATGTAACTAAGATGGTGTCTGTTCTCAGAAATAATAGTACCCAACACACATACACACACACTCAAGAATATCTTTGCGTATTAGAGGGGCTCATCTTAGAATATGATTCGAGACTACAGTCCCACTGGCAACTTGTACTCTTCAACAATAGGTATTTAAAATGCAAGATTTTAGGCTTTCACTGCAGTGTTTGAAATAGCTGACTAGTACGTGCGTGAATGTGGTAATGAACCTTCAGGTTCCATAAAATGTGGGGAATTTCAGGACCAGCTGAAAACCGGTTAGCTTCTAAAGAAGGACTCTGCTAAATACAGCGAGTGAGTGAGTGAGTGAGTGAGTGAGTGAGTGAGTGAGTGAGTGAGTGAGTGAGTAAGTAAGTAAGTAAGTAAGTAAGTAAGTAAGTAAGTACATAAGTAAATAAGTAAGTAAGTAAGTATGTAAGTAAATATGTAAGTAATTATGTAAGTAAGTAAATAAGTAAGTAAATATGTAAGTAATTATGTAAGTAAGTAAGTAAGTACATACATGTGTGAACAACTTGTCTTCCTGACAGTGACAAAGATCTGTAAACTGACTGACACAAAAACATAACAGCACTATGTGAAGCACATGCATTCTCTAATCTAAGACAGACCTATGGAGTGCATGTGTTTTATTTTAAGATGCTGCCAACTGCAAAGAATCTATAGTAGCAGTGGTATATTAATGGCCATGAGTATAGTATGAAGCATTGGTAGAACGACAGTGACAGAATAAAATCAAAGTTAGAGAGAAACCTATCCCAGTGCCATTCCTTCCACCACAAATCCCAGAGCCTGCTCTGGGATCAAACTGTGGCCCCTGAAGTGGTAGGTCAGTGTTTAACTGTCTGAATTATTGCACAGCCAGCACTATGGAGATGGCTGGTACTTGTTAGGCTTCAACACAGCAGGAAGGAAATATATAATACATAAAATCTCTTAGCAAAATAAACAAAAATACACTACTTTAAAATAATCAACAATCAATACGAAACTGCCAGCGAACAGTATATTAAAATAATCAACACTCAATTCAAACCTGCCAGCAAACATCACCACAAAATAGGCCAATAAAGTGAATTTCTGAGTATCCCATCTCCAACCACTGCACATAATAAATGATACATTACTTTTTGTAAATTTGCCCCTGAGTAATATTTACATACAGAAAATCCATCATCACACACTGTCCACAGTGAACAACTCCTACATACGATAATATACATATAAAAAAGACAGAAACAAGATGTTAACAAGCTACACAGTGGGACCCAGTCTTCAAAATCAAAGAGTTCCTAACTGTATCATACACACTTTTGACAACTGTTCAACATGAGCTCCAACACTGATATCAATTTGAACTTCTTTCCATTGTCTCTATACAACACATCATTACCTATCTAAGAAAATATGCTACAGTTTTTTAGGCAAAATCCAAATGCACGTTAGATCAGAGAACTGCATCCAAATTAACTCTGATAGTCAGAAGGCTTTGAAAGCTTTTCAGGCTGCTCAAACAAAGTCCCCATCAGTATGGCAGTGCCAAAGGACATTGGATGACATTTCCACCCACCACTCTGTGGGACTCTTTTTGAGTCTCCAGACATCCTGAACTATGTGGAAAATGAAAATGTGGATGAGATCACAAGAGAGGGAACTGTTCACCAGTTTGTTGGAGTGGAACCAGCCATGGGGGTCTCCAGGCAGAATATAAAATAACTGCTGGCTTGGCAACCAGCACACGGCAAAGTAGGAGGGTCTTACCAGCACTTGGAGACCAGCTCAAGAATTGATCTCAGGCCCTAGTCCAACTGCAAAGACCAGGCTTCTGTTCTTTAATAGATTTCAATCCAGGGCTGTTACTGGCCTCCTCACTGAACATAACACCCTGAGAAGACATCTCTACAAAATGGGGCTCATCGATAGTCCCTTACGTAGAAGTTGTGGAACAGAGGAGGAAACCCCAGCCCATATTTTATGTAAGTGTGAAGTTTGGTGACACGCAGACATAATTATCTGGGATCTACTTTTCTTGGGCCCTGGGGATGTTAGAAGTCTAAATTTGTGGGCAATCTGGAACTTTATTACAAGGACAGGGCTCCCATGACTTGGACTTTGGTCTAAGAAGCACAAAGGGCCTGTCAAAGGCCTATGTGCATTGGGACCAAAAGGACTCAAACTCATTATTTATTCTATTCTACAACATATCACAACATTTTGGGAAAAATGTTTCCTTCTTCAGGTGCATAAAAAAAGAAGAAATTAGTTGTTGCTGAAATGTTGTGGTGTGTTATATAGTGACAATGGAAGAGGCTCAAAGAAATGTCAGTGATGGAACCAGAACAGTTCCTACTCTATGTACAGATGGCGCTGCTCATCCTACTGCAACTGACGATCAAGTGATTACTGTACTACATATAGTGCATGGAACATGTCAGAAAGTAAAAAGAAAAGTAATTAAAAAAAAAAAGAATACAAAATTCTGAATGTACATGTACCTTTCTTTCATTTTGTGGTCTATTATTCCATCAATGCCTTGCAAAGATCAAGCATCGTCTGGCACCAGCACAAGTACTCCTTAGTTCCAAGTCACGCAAACCAAAACTAAAACTGAATACAAGCAAACCAGTCCAGAACATTTTGAAGTTACTCATTCCAGGCATTTTGCTTAACATTCATTTATAAAGCCAAGTAAATGCATAAGTTACAAACATACCTAAAAGTATGGTCTTTCACCATTGCTATGTGTTTTGGCATGTCTGTGTCATCCTCAGGGAGTTCATACACCAAATTTAAAACTTACAACAATAAAATTACACCTACAATACTCATTACACAAAGGTACATTTTTTGCATTTGGCTGCACTGCTGGATGGGCATGATGTGAGACACAAAGCCACTCCCCCCCCCTTCACCCTCCTAACACTGTGGTGCAGGTTGGACCATGACAGTATATTTCAGTTGTGGGCTCTGTGCCATGAACAAGGACAACCTACTCTTCATTTTTAAGAAAGAAGAGCAGTAGGTGCTACAATGCACAGAAGGATCTCAGTGTGGTATTAGAAGTGATGTATTGTAATGGAGTGGCAATGAATGGACCGAGAGATTCAAAAATGGTTGAACAAGCATCAAGCTTGAGGAAGGAGAAGGACCAGCCACTGAAGGAAATGATGCTTGCATCGCTTGTCTCTCAGCCGAAAATGTTTTATTCTAAGGGCATGAAGGACCAAGTGAATCGAAATGCAAGGGGGCTTATGTTGAAAATGATGTACCTCTAAGATCTACAAATTGGTTGTAATAAATGTTAAACATACAAAGAAGATAGTTACTAACTCGCCCTCATATACAGCACACAGCAGCTAAACTTAAAGCACATGGTGGTTTATGTACTTTATGTTATTGCCATCAATGTTAACATGTGTTAAATGGTTAAACCTGTACATCTTAATGAACCACAAAACTGCATTAGTTTTAAGTAACTTTTCTTTGGTTCTTTTTTATAGTTGTAAATTATTCTTGCATGTTGGGCATTCAATATTACACAGTTATTCATTGTGCATATTATGCTTCACATTGATCTTGATGTGCGTCAGCCACCCTGCATTTTGAATTTAGCAGCTGAATGCTATATATAATGAATATTGGAAAATTAATTAATTATATTTTAGCAAGAATTAAATTTGACATATGAACTCCCCTGAAACATGCAGGAGTATTGAAAGACCATACTTTTGGGTATGTTTGTAACTTGTGCATTGACTTGGTTTTATAAATGAATGAACAGGCCCAAACAGACTCAAAAAGTTGTTTTAAAAACACTTTGACAATGGTGTTGCTGGAACAAATATATTATATTTTGGGGCTCTTGTTATAAGTTGACTAGAAATTATGACAAGGCAAAGCCTACGCCTAAACCTGTGTTCACTGTATGACAAGCTACTAAAATGTCAATAGGTTATATAAAGACATTACTAAGACCTGGAATTTTAAAAGCAGATGAATGGGAAGTGATTACTTAACTTATAATCATACATGAAATGCAGATAGCATTGAATATGTAAATAGTTCAGTTTGCAGTGAAGTCGTCTTTCATTTGAAACTATAAACTGTGCACAACAGTAAAGACCATGATCTCAGCTTTACTAAAAAATTATGATCATTAAAGTTCCTAAATGTAAGTTTGTTTTGAACAGCACAGGCACTATCCTTAATAAACTCGATCAGTGGAAAACATTTAAATTAGAACAGTTATGACTGGCCATTTTGTGAATTAATAACAACTTAGCAACAGTTAGCCATGTTTTCAAAACACAGAAGTTAATTTCAACATCAAACAGCACACCATTCCAACTGCTCATCCAAGCCAAGTATCATAGCTTTCCCATCAAACAATATCAAATTAAGAATGTATCCATTATTTTAATTCATGACATGAACAACATATTTTCTCTGAATAATCTACCCAGGTAAAGAGCAGGGATACATTTTCACTGCATGCAAACACACAAGAATATAAGTAATGCTCACTACTCACCTTGCTGACAGGTGATGAAAGTGTGGGGAGTACTTGTGGGTCTGGAACATGAGTTGGAGAACTGGGGAGAACTTTAGGAAAGAACTTGCTGTACAATCTGCCATACTGGAAGTTGTTCTCTGTAATGAAAGCATACAACAGTAGTTATGCTTAACAGTCAACTACTCTTATGCCTTATGACGTATAGTTACGTGGTTAATCTTATTGAACATTAAAATCCTACTTAGATACCTGTTTTGTCAAGAAATTCGTCAAACATCAATCACTCAGACACTTAAATTTATGTCTTAAGGTCCTGAGAACCAAAACAAAATGAGAGACTTCAAAACATTCCCAGATATCATCCTGTGGGATCCTCCTACTTTAGTTACATAAAAATAATCCAACTTCAAAGGCTGCTGGAGGGTGGAATATGAGACCACATTCCTTATTTTCAAACAATCATGAGAACACTTAGCAGTGCTGCAATATGTAAAAAGAAACCCTAGCTCCAGCATTCCACTTACAAGCTTAAGATATAAATGCTCAAAAGTCCAATTATGAACACAAATGCCTGAAACTGTGAAGCGTTAAACAAAAAGAATACTGAAAAGAAACCATCCAGTGTATGTTGTTCTTTTGCATGTCAACATAAATATTAAGTTCCAGTTGCTTTGAAAGGGCCACATAAAAGAAAGTTACTACCCAACTTCCTCACAAGAAAAACCAAAGATGTAACGAATTATTACAAACTAAGCAACTAACTGCCTTCCACCTTCTACAAAACAAAACAAAACAAAGAAAAGAAGGACGTTAAGTACTGCTGACAAATGTACATGCAGGTCAGTTCATCCTTAATGAATGAAATTAACACAGTATCTAACAATTATTACAAGAACTTACAGACTAAAAACAGTTTGGCGTTTCTTTGTAGTGATTCAATATCAACCAGAAACAAGAACATATACGCTCAAAATGTTGAAGCAGCATCGGTCCACTCTTCTAGGTCGGCGATAAATTATCTACGACTAAGTTTATGTTTGTCCGTCCTATGCATAATTCAGTGGCCTAGCAGTCACAGGATGGCTTTGACTAAATGGCGGGTACACCCACACAAAAACTTATTGAAAAACCTTCACAGATATAGGCGAATGTTGGAATTAATTCCTCTTTAATTCAACATTATTTAAATTACAAAACTAGGTGTACACTGTGAATGAATTCTCACTTGGCTACAAAGGCAAAGAACAGACACGTTATTGTTAAGTGACGCCATGCAGCCTGGTAGAAATTTGGAGGAACCTTCTGCCAGACTACACAGCATCACATCCCAGAGAACACTTTCTTCACAGTCCCCGCCATTAGACCTTCAAACCATAACGTATCGAACGAGCTCGTTCGCATTCAACTACAGAACGAGTAAAAACATGCCGTGAGGCAGCGCTTGAAAAGCTACACGATCCTACTGCTATGCCATGACCCAATGGGATATCCGCTTACAAAACTTCTTTGTGGCTTTCCATCTCCCTCCCCCATGACTGTGCACGGTAAAAACCCCACACCTCAAGAACCCCACTAAATCATAAATTAGTCTATATCTGGATGCCGAACTGAATAGCAAATTTTTAACCCTTCAAAGCATAAGAGTTAAACTTCGAATAGTAACGATTTCATGTATCCGAAATTCCGAAAAACATATGTAAAACTAAGCACCTGTCCGCGCCGTGGAGGCGTATACAGGAAGTAGAGGTACACTCCGTTCATTCCTAACCTCGGAAATGGATAGAGATGATGGTCAACTTCATGGGCCGGCCGCTTTACCCTGGAAAACAACCCAGACACCCACTAATAAAAGGCTGCGTGGGCCCCAGAGCCGGTCTGGGCGTTTCAGAAAGGAGAAAAAATGCCGGACTGACCAATAAGAGTTACAGTTTCAAATTACATAAGAATATATAGTTTCAGAAACTAGGAGTATTCAAAAGCTGTTGCGTCCAAGGACACGCAAATGCTGAATAAACGACAAGACACGCTTTAAGTTACAAACAAAAAAGGGATGAAGGCTGCCACTGTCTCTAAGCACTTTACATCCAGCCCGAAATATCTTGAGTTATTCGGGATAATATCCTCCGTGGAATCTACAGCTAACACAACCCAGTACATTTAAGGCCAACATCAACACAAAATGGAAAGTATACTTCAACTAAATACTGTATTTCCAGGAATGTGAATTCATTATCAGAAACGTAACAAGCATATAACACACGCTTCCAAATTTTAAACATTTCCGGCCCTGATAGAACTGCAGTGGCACCGTACTTTCTTCGTAAATGTCTTTGTTCTGTGGGTTACTTTACGCCACTGTCGGTAACTTAAGTCCACACGTCTACAGCGCCAAATGGCTGAATGGTTCTTGAATTATAAACGGGAAGGGGGGAGCTTGGAATGCAGTGGCAGTGGCCTAATCTAGAAATGTGCGTGAAAGGACTGATGAAACCCACGAAAAGCCTGTTGGGGTGGCCTATGGCCCAGCGGAACTTCGAGCCAGACTTCTCCCAAATACAAATCTACACCATTACATTAATCTCAAGATGATTAATCCTCGATGTGTTATCGATCAAACTGTTAAAAGTTTACTTCGATTGTGAATGACCGTATGCTGTGAAATATATACAGCAGTACCGCTAAAAAAATCGATCGGTTCGTTCTAAGAATCAATTAACCTTTCACTGGGGTTTAAATTCTAACTACTGCCCTGGATGTAGGGGTTTTTAATTTATAGTAACCTTCTACGCATTCACTGCCGTACAGTGCACCAAGGGTGGAAGCATGTGAAAAATTAAAGTCCGCATATTGCACAGAGGCCGCCCCGAAGGGTTAACCTTTCATGAAATACTAATAACAACCTGGCAAGGGTACCACACAAGACAGGAAACGTACGTACGAAGGCGTCATCGGAAAGCTCCCGCACCGAGACGATAATGAAACATACGATTACTTTCGTTATGGGTGAATACTGTTCCGGTTTGCGTTAACCCTTCAGAACCTAGTGGTTACTGTTTGAACCTCCATGTTTAACACTACAAAATCGACATTCTGCCCAAACAGTGTACAAAACAACCATCGCTTATTCCCCAGTGGAGCACTATCTGTTTAGTTGTTAAACCGAGAAGGATTGTGTTTACTGCGTGGTAAGAACTGAATCTCTAAACATTAATGAGTTAGCCGTAGTCGTTAAAGGGTAATACAACTGGTGCACCGTTTCCGTCAGTGCTCAAAGTGACTTTCTGTAGTCGTGGACAGTCTGAAGCTTTTCTTTCATTTCAGGGGTAACCTGTAAACGATGTCCTCGTAGCTATGACTTCATTATCGGAAACAAGAAGAAATAACAAGAGGCAAAATCGGAGGAGTAATGAAGGCGGGGGGGCAAAATCACGTTTTCGCGTCCAAAAATTGCTGCACTGACTACACAGTACAGGCCTGGTTACGCCGTAGTTCCGAATGTTTACGGCTGACTTGCTGCCCCAGACGATGCAGAACATACCGGTAATAACGCTGGTTAATAACTTGGCCTGGAAGAACAAACTCCTCATCTGCACCACTCTTACAGTCAAAACAGATAAAATTCATTGATGTTCGAACTGACTTGCCCCGCTTTTTTTCGGACAGAACGGGGTTTCTTTTCCCACCGAGACGAATGTTGTTTGGTTTTAGGTTGGTAACAATTTAAAGATCAATATATATAGAACTATAATTTTGTCTGTTGTTTTGTATGGGTGTGAAACTTGGTCGTTGACACGGCGGGAGGAAAGGAAGCTGAGGGTGTTTGAGAACATGGTGTTGAGGAGAATATTTGGACCT
>Ga0123355_10021506_pt1 | contig 10326 bp, 6 predicted proteins | sample TergutEmb28metaG_3_FD_89872 | JGI IMG/M metagenome (GOLD analysis project Ga0123355, IMG submission 89872) | Embiratermes neotenicus P1 segment gut microbial communities from Petit-Saut dam, French Guiana - Emb289 P1 | ecosystem: Host-associated > Arthropoda: Insects > Digestive system > Gut ... | reverse complement strand
TTTAGACCGTTCGACATAATACTCATTGTTTTGTAGTCGCCTGTATCCCCCGTTTTTTGGGACACACTCTCAACACAATCAAGTTGTTGTATAATTACTGCGCCCCCGCTTTTTGTTTTTATGACGGAATAGCTGGTGGAATGTTCAACGAGTTTCACATGGTTCGACAAATGAAAATTTTGAATATACGTGTGAGAGTCTTCAGATAAAATGTCATCGACAATATAAAATTCGTTTCCGTTTACATATATAAAACTTCGGTCGATGTAGCATCCATTGTAGAGGTTATTGTATCCCCTGACTATTTCATAATTATCGAATTTACAGTGTTCCAAAATACCTGCCCTGTCTGTCAAATTGGTCGAGATAGGGTACGGCTTTCCGTCTACAATAATAGTATTGTGGGCAATATTATCGTTGATATAATCGTGATAGATATCGCCTACCATATAATTATACATGCCCGGGTCTATAAATATCTCTGAACCCATCGAGTACAAGGAAAAAGAAAGGTCATCTTTATGTTTGTGCGTTGTAGATAAAAAGCCGGATTTAAACATGACCCATGTTGAGTCACTAAACCTATCTTTCTCCCAAGTTTCTCTAAAGAAAACATATCCGTCAGATATAAATGAACGGCTGATATCTTGCGGTATTTTACCTTCTTTTCCTAAGGTTATGGCGTATTTTAGTTCTTGGCATACAAGTTCATTAGATAATCCGCTTCTTTCTATCATTTGGTATATCGAACTTGTCGAGTTTCCAGAGTAAGACGATGGTCGTCGGAAGGTATCACCATAAGCCTCAAAGTAGTTGTTTGGCATAATGGAATAGGTCAGATATTCAAAAAAACCTATGGTATATTTTGTTATTTCGCTAGCAAATGGGTTTTCAAAATAAGCCAAATAGTCATGGATACTTAACAGTAAGTTGAAAGTGCCGACGCCATAGCCGCTGGAGTTTTCAACATTAGCGTGCATATTTGGAAATGCGTGTTTCATTTGTTTTTCAAGCCGCGTTGTACCTTTGTTTATGAAATCACTACGTCCAAAGTAATATCCGCATTTTATTAATGCGCGGTCTTCAAATATCCCATGATTGTGATTGAAGTAGTAGTTTGAGTCATTTGACAACCATTCGGCATGTATCATTAATTCATCCACTAACCACAGCCCTGCTGTCTTTGAGGTTATATACTCTTGGATGACGGCATACAGAATAAAAACCTCTGCCCTAAGTGAAACAGCATGGTCATACCAAACATACGGGTTTTTTCTTCCAGCGCGCCTGTATTCGACCCATGAGGTTATAAATTTGCCGGCTTGAATATAGTATTCGTCATTACCTGTTGCGACGTATGCTTCAAGAAGATGCTTGGCTGACTCAAGGCTGTTTAGAAAAAGCAAGAAAGTATTTGGAGACTTAGAAATCTGAAGCTCCCAGTCAATGTTATCTACATCGAATGAAATAGAGTTTTCTATAACATCGTTTATTGCCAAAATTCCGTTAAGTAGCATGTTGGCGTATTCCAGTGACTGGGGTTTTATATATTTTTTTATGGACATATCGATATAAAGATAACAAAGTCTCTCTGTTTCGTGGTCTATAACAACAATTTTGCCAGTTTTTAGACAATAGATATTTTTGTATTGTGTATGGTGGGTAAGTAGTGTATTCCATTTCGACATTTCGCTTCGTGAGGCAAAGTTTGTTTCTGTGTTACACGGAAGTAGGTTTGTAATTGTATTTATATCGTTTGATACGTATATTTTTCCGGCGTATATACTAAAAAAAAGCTTGTGATTTAATGATTTGTCAGTAAATAAAGTTATTTTGTCGTTTTGGATTAATACTCCGGCGAAGCTGCCATTTATATCTTGCAAATTGTTGATAGATGAACACAGCAGTTTTAGCAATGTACTATCATCAATGCGCTCCATAGACTTGTTAAGAATGTCTCCGACCAAATAAATAGCTTCAGACGGAGTGTTTAATTTTCGCATATTAGTAGTATTCGTTATAGACGAGTGCTTGATGTTTATCTCAGCCAACCAACTGTTTGAAGTTTCAGTCACTACAAACCCCTCCGTATTTTATTTATAAAGTGTCTAAGTTGTTTTGTTATATTTGGATTAGGGATGGTACGTAGTTTTCTCTATCTTCTTTTTTCATGCTACTATACTTGGCAGAAAACGCACGTAATGGTAGAGAAATATCTAAAGGTAATCCAAAACCAACGACTCGACCTTTGTGTAGCCAAAGTGCTTTGTCGCAAAAACGTTCGACTTCGCTGATAGCGTGGCTTACAAACAATATAGTCTTTTTGCGTTCTTTGAATTCATACATTTTTGCGAGACTCTTTTCGGCAAAGCTACTATCTCCTACGGATAAAGCTTCATCAATAATCAATATTTCAGGGTTAAGATGTACCGATATCGAAAAACCTAAGCGTGAGCGCATGCCACTTGAATAAGTTCGAACTTGTTGATCTATAAATATTCCGACATCTGCAAAATCAATAACATCCTGTTCAATTCTTGTAATGTATTCCTTGTCATAACCTAGTAAAATACATTTGTACCAAATGTTTTGTCGTCCCGTCATATATTCATCCAATCCAACATTTACAGCCAATAGGCTGACTTTGCCACTTACGAACACGTTTCCACTTGTTGGATATGTTATATCTGCGATGATATTCGCCAGTGTTGACTTTCCGGAACCATTGAGCCCTAAAATGCCAACAATTTCTCCTTGGTTAACAGTTAAGTTTACATCTGACAATGCGTTAAATGTTTCAGGTTTATAGTTTTTGAAAAGTAGGCTTCTAAGTCTCTCGCCGTCGCTATGGTATATATTATATTGTTTTGATACACAGCTACATTTGATGGCTATTTCTGAATTCATCACATACTCCTTATAATAAGTCAATAAACTGCTTGCGAAACTTCATGTGAATATGAACACCAAGTAAGAGTATGATTAGCGTTACGACCCAAAAATACAGCCCGTGCAGCCAATGATATATTAGTGGTGTTCCGTATAAAATACTATTTCGATACCCTTCAATCAGATATGCGAATGGGTTTAGACGTAGCACAAATATAAGTCTGTGGTCAAGTCCTTCCGGCGTCCACATTACAGGTGACACAAATAATAATAGCCGAACCATTGACGCCATGATTTTTTCAAAATCGCGAAACAAAACAGTGATGGCCGAAGCAAACAGCGCGAAACCTATCAAAAAAAAGAGGGATGCGAAAGCAAAATACAGAATGTTAATCGAACCCCAAACAAGCCTGTGTCCGCTGGCTAGAAACAGAGCCAGAACCACTGCCATAGACCAAATATGTCCCATAAACTCAGTAAGAACTGCTTTTACAGGCACAATCGAAAGAGGTATGCACATTCTCGTTAAAATTCCGCTATAATTTAAAATAGACCTTGTTCCGGTCGTTAGTGCAGCACTCATATAAAACCAAGGGATTATTCCAACTATTAGCCAGATTAAAAATGGGTATTCTCCTGATGGGCGTGTAGCCCTAAAGCCTACTGCAAATACAAACCAATATACCAATATCTGTAGTGCTGGGTTTAATATGTTCCAAAACCAGCCCAATACAGTTCCACGGGTTTGCCTTTTAAGATCATAATTTGCAAGCCGGAATAGTCTATATCTATTATCCCAGTTTTCCATAACAACAGTTTTTATATCGTTAAACATGTATTTTCTCCAAACTTAAAGATATCCATAATTATTCTTTAAATACGACTATGTTTAATCATAATGATTATTATGATAATCGTACAAAGCAGTAACGCTGAACTTACTCTTGTACCGTTGACATTATACATTAAAGCTTGAAGAATATCAATACAATAAACAACTTTGGAAGGTTGGATACAAAAATTATGATGTTTACAAGAGTGGACATGAATAATATGGTTGAAGTTGCAGGGGTTTTGTGTTATTATTTATGAAGTTGAAATAAACTGCAATATTATGGGTGTTTGAAGAAAAAGTGTGGCCATACTTAAGATTTAAGTATAGAGGAGTTGTTTATTAGTACATGAAAAATATAGATAGAATAGCGGAAGCATATAGTGGAGAGCTTGGTGACGTTCTAATGGAAGCGAGCAGAGAACGACTGCATTGGATTTGTTCTCAAGCGTTTGGCGAAAATATATTGGATGTTGGATGTTCTCAAGGAACAGCTTCAATTATTATAGCTCGTGAAGGCAAGTCGGTAGTGGGAATCGATATATGTCAAGAAAGCATTGACTATGCCAATGAATCCCTAGAAAGAGAAGATGATGGGACGCGCGGATTTGTTAAGTTTGTTTGCACGGATTTTATTTCTTATACGGCAGATAGCGAATTTAAATACGATTCTATTATAATGGGTGAAATATTAGAACATCTTGCTGATCCAAATCGCTTCGTAGCTCGTGCGAAGGATGTTTTACACGATGCAGGCCGTTTGGTTATAACAGTACCGTTTGGTATAAACGATTATCATGACCATAAGCGTACTTATTATTTGGTGGAACTGTACAAAACCATTAATGAGTTTTTTAATGTTGAGAGAGTTGAATTCTTAGACAGTTGGATAGGTATGGTAGGTACCAAGAAAAATGGCAAAAATATTGATTTAGACGAGGAGCTTTTTGCCAGAGCTGAAAATGCTTTTTTAGACCATGAACGAAAGCTATTGAATAACATTCAACGTTGGAAAACAAATGCAGATGAAGGAAATAAGAAGTATAAAATTGTAACAGAAAACTATGACCGCTTGAAAGCTGAGCTATCAGATGCAAACAAAAAGCTAGGGAATCTTTCATCTATAGAACTTCAGTTTTCTGAAGCTAAAACTAGACATGGTCAAGAAAGAGAACAATTTATTGAGCAGCTTGCAGTAATGACCAAAGAGTTGAGTGAAACATCATCTCAAATGGCTGAGGCCTTGGCAAATCATTCGTCTGAACGCACGGAATTACTCGAAAAAGTTACACTTGCTACTTCTGAGCTTGGTGAAGCTTTAAGGTTGTTAAGCAATTCAGAGGCGCAAGTGCAACGTTTGCGTAGCCAAATTGATGTCTTACAAAAAGAAAATAGTCAGTATCAATGGAAGATTAATCGCATAACCGGAACATGGTACGGAAAGCTTGCGCTTAGTGCTTATCGATTACTTGGGCGTGTAAAGCGTCGATTATTCAGACAAGCATAAGGAGAGGTATTACGTATGAATAGTGATATTAAGCGATTGCAGAGTGTATATGACGAATTATCTAAATTCCTTTTGGAAAAAGGAGTTGACCCTGCACGGCTTTCTTTGCCTGCGCCTACACCGCAGTTTAAATTGCGAGCGAGGAGTTTGAAAGATATGAAAGTCGCTTGTATCATGGATGCGTTTACGTATTTGTGCTATGACTCAGAATGTAGTTTATTTCAACTTACCCCGGAGAATTGGCAAAGTGAAATAGAAGCATTTGAACCTGATATGCTATTTGTAGAGTCAGCTTGGTTGGGCAAAGATGGCTTATGGCACCGTAAAATAGCGCATGGTTCGCAGGAGCTATATGCTCTTTCTCAATACTGTAAAGAGAAAAAGATTCCTGTTGTTTTTTGGTGCAAAGAAGACCCTGTGTATACAAATACATTTATGAGAGCAGCGTCAATGGCAGATATAGTATTTACTTGTGATATTGATGCGATTTCGAAATATAAGGCAGGTACAGGAAATAATCACGTTTATCATTTGCATTTTGCAGCACAGCCTACTATACATAACCCAATTGAAACTATGGAACGGAAAGATAAATTTTGTTTTGCAGGTGCTTACTATCATAGGTACCCTGTGCGAAGTCAGGTGTTTGACAGCTTTTCAGACTATTTTATCGCGAATCGCGGTATTGATATTTATGACCGTAACTTTGGTAATGCTCTTCCGGAACACAAATTCCCCGAACGTTACGACCCCTATATACTTGGAACTTTGATGCCAAGTGAAATAGACAAGGCCTATAAGGGCTACCATTTTGGCATCAATATGAATTCCGTAAGCCAGTCGCAAACTATGTTTGCCCGGCGTATATTTGAGCTTATGGCATCCAACACAATTGTTGTTGGCAACTACTCACATGGTGCGAAGAATTATTTTGGAGACCTAACTATAAGTACAGACAGAACAACTACACTAAATAATGAGCTTGACAAATATTGTGGTTGTGATTTAACTATGCGTAAGTATCGACTAAAAGGTTTGCGAAGAGTGCTATCAGAACATTTGTATGAGGATAGGCTTTCGTATATAGTTGAGAAAGTTTTTGGGGAAGATATTAAGCCATCATTGCCTAAAGTCGCAGTTGTTGCTTATGCAGAAAACACAGATGATGAGGAAAGAATTATCGAGTTGTTTAACAGCCAGTGCTATGGAAACAAAGAGTTGTATCTCATATCTGACGAAGAAGAGTTAAATGAAGGGCGAAATAGTATAAGCAAATATGCTAAGTTGTGCGAAGTCAAGGCAGATTACGTAGCGTATTTTGCAATATCTGATTATTATGGCGCGAATTACTTGATAGACTTGGCTCTTTCAACGCGTTTTTTAGATGATACAATCGATGGAATCGGAAAGGCAGCTTTCTATAATGAAAGTGGTTTTATAGACATAGATAAAGCATACACCTATGTGCCGATACTTGCGCCATGTCGCTCAATGTTCAAAACAAACTCAGAGATTTTAATTTCTCAGTTGTTAGACAATGCTTATTTAGAAGGAAACTATTTTTCAATAGATGAGTTCAACTACTTACAGAAAGATATAGGCATACGACGAGAAGACGTGTTGAATATAATCGAAGATTTACATGTATTGGATGAAGGAATTTCTTTACAAGAGATACAAAATACTGCTGAAAATGTGCCAATGTCTTATATGGGTACAGCACTAACATTAACAGCTACAGATGCGGCAGCTCTTTTCGATAATAATGCAAAATCTCGAGGATTATCAGCATTGTTACATGAGAATGCTCTAAATGTTGATTGTGCTCTGAAAGGTGATGCTGCAGACTACCTATATTTCGGCAAGTATTATACATTAAGTGATGTATGTGAAGATGGAAGTTTTCATATATTATTTGATTCGCTACAAACGGATATAATGGGGCTTGTAATTATATTCTACGATAAGAACAAGCAGAAGAAAGAAAGTAAATTCCTAGGCGCTGGGTGTTCTGCTTCCTATTTGACATCGGATGAACTGATATCGGAATCAACATACTTTAGGCTAGCGTTGCGTTTTAAAGGTGTTGGAAGTTGTGTGTTTAAGGAGGTTAAAATTGGGCTATATTCCTTTGGCGCGGACAGTCCCCCTTGTTTATTGAAGAGCGATACGTTGATTTTGAGCAACATTTATCCTTCTTATGATAATCTGTACCGTAACATGTTTGTACATTCACGTGTTAAGGCATATCAACGTAAAGGATTCCTTTGTGACGTAATGTGTTCAAACATATACGCGAAGGACGAATATCGTGAGATTGAAGGGGTGCAGGTTATAGATGGTCGCGCTCAAATGCTGGCAGATGTAATTAATAGTGGGAAAATTAAAACAGTATGCGTCCATTTTCTTGATGAACAGATGTTTACTGTACTGAAATCTCATTTAGATAATCTAAAGATAGTTGTATGGGTGCATGGCTCTGAAATTCAGCCTTGGTGGCGGCGCGAGTACAATTTTACAGGTAATGCTGAGCTGGAACGCGCAAAGGTCGATAGCGAAAAGCGTATGGCTTTTTGGAAAGAAGTTTTTGCGGTATCTAAAACAAAAAATATACACTTTGTTTTTGTATCACATTATTTTGCAGATGAAGTTATGGAAGATTACAAAGTACAACTGTCTAAAGACAAATATAGCATTATCCATAATGGGATTGACACTAAAACATTCAACTATATAGCTAAAGACGCAGAACAACGGAAGAAGATTTTTTCTTGCCGCCCATTTGCGTCTCGAAAATATGCTAATGATTTAAGCGTTAAAGCTATTCAACACTTGTCAAAACGTAAGGAGTTCTCAGATATGCACTTCAATTTTTCGGGTTCAGGTGAGATGTTTAGTGAAATTACGGCTCCTTTACGTCGCTTCAAGAATGTTACCCTCGAAGAACGACACTACACGCATGAGGAATTAGCTACCCTGCATAAAGAGTACGGTATCTGTTTAACTCCAACGCGTATGGACGCCCAAGGGGTATCACGGGATGAGGCTATGTCATCTGGGTTAGTGCCAATTACTAATGCAGTTGCTGCTATACCGGAGTTTGTCGACGATGAGTGCGGAATATTGGTTTCGGATGAAGACTGGCAAGGTCTAGCAGATGGAATTTTGAAGCTCTATCATGATGCGGAATTATTTTTGAGATTGTCAAGCAATGCAGCAGATAGGGTACGAGAACAAAGTGATATTGAACTCATGATGGATAAAGAACTTGGCTTGATAAAATAGCATTATTTGTATAGTTGGCATTAATATCATATAGAGAGCGAAAGGTGAGTGCTATCAAAGTGGTTGAAAAGATATATTTTATATTAAAGATGGGTTTAGTAGCTTTTTTGCTAACGTTTCTTCTTATTGACAGAGGATTTATACTTGTCTTTCTTCAAGGTTCGTTTGCAACGAATTATTTTCTCCCTATTTTTTGGATGTATGTGCTGGCTTTGACTCCTTTAATTTATTTGATTGTTAAAATACATAGCGAAAATGATTTGAAAATTGGATTCGCACTTTTCAACATTGCCTTGATACCTAGGTTTATTGCTATTGAAGGTATAAAACTAACTATACAATAGTATTTAGATAACCGCAATTGGTGGGAAAATATTTTGGCAAGAAAATAATTTGCATTGATATGAAGATACAAATATACTATACAATTTGAATGGGAAAATCTAAATTGCATCTGTGATGACGCGCTTTGGTAAGCATGCCCATATATGTATTTAATGTGACTTGAAATGAGAAGGTATGCTTGTGAATTATGGCTGTATTGTGCTAAATTAAAGGGGGTATAAGAATATAAGCTATTCACTTTGATGACGAAAACAATCGCTCTGTAGATGCAACCAACCAGCAATAATGTGAATTATATGGTAGTAGATACTGTACAAATTACGATAGGCTTCCTGAAAGACCTAGAGAAATAAGTCAAGCAATGAAATAAGAATCTTGGAGGTTTTGTATGAATACTGAATTAGTTAAGAATTTTCGTGGGAAGATAGGCAATGGACCGGTTATGGGGCCGTTTATGAAGACTGCGGATCCTGCTTTTGTAGAGGCGGCGGGTTATGCCGGTATGGATTTTGTGATACTTGATATGGAGCATGGGCCGGTTAATTTGACTGATATGCAGAACAATATTAGAGCGGCGCAGCTTGCAAAGACGCTGCCGGTTATTAGGGTAGGCGAGCTTAGCGAATTTGCGATTTTGCAGGCGTTGGATGTTGGCGCGGCAGGAGTGCAAGTTCCTCAGATAAGGAATGCTGAAGAGGCTAGAGATGTTGTTCGATTTGCGAAGTTTTATCCGATTGGTGAGAGGGGAGTATGTCGCTTTGTTCGTGCGGCTAGGTATTCTGCTACGCCAAGGCAGGAGTATTTTGCGAATGCGAATAATGACGCGCTTTTGATTATACATCTGGAGGGGCGCGAGGCACTGGAGAATTTGGATGAAATACTTGCGGTAGAGGGAATTGACATAGTATTTATTGGGCCTTATGATTTATCACAAAGCCTTGGTGTGCCGGGAGAAACGAGTCATCCAAAGGTTATTGCGGCTATGGAAGATGTAGTTAGCCGTGCTAAAAAGGCGGGAGTAACTGTAGGAACATTTACGGATTCTGCTGAGACGTTGAACACTTGGAAGAGTGCCGGAGTGCGGTATTTATCGTACTCGGTGGATGTTGGGATTTTCTATGAGGCTTGCGCGAAGCTAGTTTCTTCAATAAAGGGATAGAATAGCTAAAATTTAAAAGTGCATTCCTGAGTTTTGCTTTAGGAATGCACTTTTTTATGTTGGTTATGAGAGATTGGTGAAAGAATGCTGGCGGAGGGCTTCGTAGATGACTATGGAAGCGCAGCTTGCTAGATTTAGCGAGCGTGAACCTTCGCGCATAGGAATTTTGACTGTTGTTTCGGTGTAGTTTTGCAAGATAGAGGCAGGAACGCCGCCGGATTCCTTGCCGAACATTATGAAAGAGTCGGGTTCAAAGGCGGCTTCTGTGTAGAGTTTTTGCGCGGTGGTTTCGACGATGTAGATTTTTGG
>Ga0123355_10021505_pt1 | contig 10326 bp, 7 predicted proteins | sample TergutEmb28metaG_3_FD_89872 | JGI IMG/M metagenome (GOLD analysis project Ga0123355, IMG submission 89872) | Embiratermes neotenicus P1 segment gut microbial communities from Petit-Saut dam, French Guiana - Emb289 P1 | ecosystem: Host-associated > Arthropoda: Insects > Digestive system > Gut ... | reverse complement strand
TCACTTCGCTATCCCGCCCGCCGCGGCGACCTTGTTGGGCGCATTCCTCGATCGTGCTGATCGACTCCGCGCGAGGGTAGCGAGCTGACCGATCGCATGGTTCGCTGGCGACTCCCTGGCCAGCCCGCATGCAATGCCCATAGCCGCCGTAAAGGAGACCAGTGGCGGCATGCCTGCCGTGCACCCGGCAGCGGTGACGCACTGAAATGTCGTTCGAGCGGCTCTGATCTTCCTCGGCCGCCCGCCTTTGGCGCCGTTTCCCCGTGCGCCGATGCGCTTCGCTTCTGAACGTACAGCGCCGCTGGACGTCCTCACCGGTGACGTAATACCGAGCGAACGCTCGAGCGTGTTGCAAGCAGTGTCGGTCGTCGCGATGCGACCGGCGAGACAGGCGCCCTGATAAGTACTACAACCGTGTGACTCGGCTCATCGGACGAACTCGGGGAGGGCGTATGTCGACAGCTGTCTCGGTTCTTGGCGGCGTCGGCCTGTTTTTGGTCGGCATGGTCATCATGACCGACGGGCTGAAAGCGATGGCGGGCTCATCGCTACGCGCCGTGCTCGCCAAGGCGACCGAGACCCCGCTGCGGGGCGTCATCTGGGGCTCCATCGTCACTCTCCTCGTGCAGTCGTCCAGCGCAACGACGATGACGACGATCGGCCTCGTCAGCGCGGGTCTTCTCTCATTTCCCCAAGGATTGGGCCTTGTCTTCGGTGCCAACGTCGGCACCACGGGGACCGGCTGGCTGGTAGCACTCATTGGCGTGCGGATTTCGCTGACCGCCGCTGCACTTCCAATGATCTTTCTTGGCGCGATCACCAAACTCCTGGGCAGCGGACGCATCGCCGGTGCCGGCGCGGCGCTCGCCGGCTTCGGGCTGGTGCTCTTTGGACTGACAACCCTGCAGCAGGGAATGGGCGGACTGGCCGAGAAGCTGCACCCCTCTGACCTCCCCGCGGTTCTGGCAGGGCCCGGAACGCCGTGGTGGTTGGCTGCCCTCGGCGTGATTGGCCTGGTCGCGCTCGGCCTCGCAATGACGGCGTTGATGCAATCATCGACCGCCGCCGTCGCCATGACGTTAACGGCTTTCCATGCCGGGGCCGTCGGTCTGGATCAGGCCTCTGCGCTGATTATCGGTCAGAACATCGGAACGGCGACCAGTTCCGCGATGGCGGCCATGGGCGCAAGCGTCACCGCGAAGCGGCTGGCCGTCGCCTATGTCATGTTCAAGCTGATCGCGGCCGCAATCGCGCTGGCGCTCTTTTACTCCGCCGCGCGCCTTCTCATCAGAGCCTCCGCGGTGGTGGATGGAGCGACGCTGCTCGCCGCTTATCACACGGCATACAACGTGGTCGGTGTTGCCGTGCTGCTGCCCTTTATCCACAGGTTCACCCGATTGGTCGAACGCATCCTTCCCGAACGTGGCTCGACGCTTACAAGGTCACTCGACCGAGCGGCATTGGATGCCCCGGTTGCGACCGTCGAAGCGGTGCGCCGGACGATCGCACGCGTCCTGGCGAGCATATGCGGATCCGCCGAAACGGCGCTCAGCGCCGCGGGCGGCCAGGGAAGCGTCATTCCGGTCATGAGTGTCTCGTCAAGGCTCGAGATCGACGACGCGCTGAGCCAGGCGCAAGCATTCATGGCCGGGGTGAGTGGTCCACGCGAATCGGATGACGAGCGAGACCGGATCACCAGCACATTGCACGCACTTGACCACGTCTATCGGTTGACGGAAGCCGCCGGACGGGAGGTGGATCTCGCCACCGTGGCCCAGGGTCCAGAGGAGGTGCGCTCGACGCGGTTCTTCATCGAGGCCATGCAGAATGGGAGGGTGATCGCTGATGCGGTCGCCACACCGGGTACCGATGACAGCCTTACCGTCGCCAGCGGATCTTCGCGCGTCGTTGAAGCGGCCCCCGATCAAGGGATCGGAGCACCGGCAACATCTTCCGACCTCGCACTCGCCCAATTGAAGGCATGCACCAGTGCGCTCGACGATCTTGAGCGCACCCATCGGCGAGAGACCTTGGGCGCGGTGGGGGCCGGCACTCTGAGCGTGGACAATGCGATCGCGCGCGCTGACACCGTGCGGCTTCTCGAAACCATCGCCTATCACACCTGGCGGTGTGCCGCCCATCTCGTTGGCCGCGGCGATTAGGACAAGCCTGGCTGGCCTCAGCATGCGGCTTGCGACGATTGCCGGCCGGCGGGCGTGACGGCGGCAGGCATCAAGCACCGGCCTCGGCCGTGCTCACGAGCCTCCGTAAGCTCCCCGTCGAGCGGATGATCAGTTTCTCGGCCTCCACCAGCAGGAAAAACACGAGGCCGCCCAGTAGCAGAACCGGCCAGACGCGTGCCGGCACCGGCTCCGTGCCAAAGAGCTCCTGGAGTGGCGGGGCATACGTGAAGAGGAGTTGCAGCACGACGACCGCGCCGATCCCGTAGGGCAGATACCTGTTCCCCCGGTGAGCGCTGGGTGAGAGCGACGACTCCAGAAGATAGCGGCTGTTCAAGAGATAGAATATCTGACCGATCGTGATCGAGTTGACGGCGACGGTTCGTGCCAGTCCGACCGAGGCGCCTTGCGAGCGCATCCAGAAGAATGCGCACAGCGTGTAGGCGACGAGGGCCAGTCCGACGAAGGCGAGGCGCCAGATCCCGAATTTCGTGAGGATGGGTCGGTCGACCGCGCGAGGCGGGCGCTGCATCACGTCCAGCTCATGCGGCTCGAAGGAAATGACGAGTCCAAGCGCGACCGATGTCACCATGTTGACCCAGAGCACCTGGGGTGCCGTCATCGGCAACGTGAAGCCGCCGAAGATGGCAATAGCGATGACCAGTCCCTGCGCGACGTTCGTCGGCAGCATGAAGAGAATGGCCTTCTCGATGTTATTATAGACCGTGCGGCCCTCCCGCACGGCCGCGGTGATGGACGCGAAGTTGTCATCGGCGAGGATCATCTCGGCGGCTTCCTTCGTCACCTCGGTGCCCTTGATGCCCATCGCGATGCCAATATCGGCCTTCTTCAGCGCCGGCGCGTCATTCACGCCGTCGCCGGTCATGGCAACGATCTGGCCATTGGCCTGCATCGCGTTGACGAGCCGGAGCTTGTGCTCGGGGCTTGCGCGCGCGAACACATCGACGTCGCGGACCTGCTCCTGCAACGTCGCGTTATCCATGGATTCGATTTCGGCCCCGGTGATCGCGGTCTGACCATCACCGATGCCAAGCATCTGAGCGACGGCTGCGGCGGTGATCCTGTGATCGCCGGTGATCATCGTCACGCGGACGCCGCCAGCCTTGCACTCGCGTACAGCTTCGATGGCTTCTCTGCGCGGCGGGTCAAGCAGCCCGACCAAACCGAGCATGACCAGGTTCCTCGGCAGGTCCGCTGGTCCCAGGTTGCCCGGCGCAATCTGGGGGTTATCGAGCCACGCCAGCGCAAGAACCCGCTCACCGCGGCGGGCGAGACGGTCGGACGCCTGCCGGAAATATTCCCTGTCGATCGGGAGGAGTTGGCCGTCCCCGGTTTGCTGGCGGTCGCAGGTCTCGAGAATGACTTCGGGCGCTCCCTTGACGAGCAGCATCTGCTCTCCAGCACGGCCCGCATGCAGGGTTGCCATGAACTTGTGCTCGGATTCAAACGGGATGGCGTCGACGCGGGGATAGAGACCCCGTTCGGCGGTCCGATCGAGGCCGAGCTTCGCCGCGAACGGATAGAGCGCTCCCTCGGTCGGGTCACCCTCTACCTTCCAGCCGTCCTGGTCGGCGACGAGCTCGGCGTCGTTGCAGAGTATGGAGAGGCGGGCCATTTGAGCGAGGACCGGGTCCGTGGCCACCGGCTGACCGTTCCTCCGGACCTCTCCCTCGGACGCGTAGCCGTCGCCCGTTACTTCATAGTCCCCGTCAGCCGTGACCGCTGAGACGACCATCATCTCCATCATCGTCAGCGTTCCGGTCTTATCGGAACAGATGCGCGATACGGATCCGAGCGTCTCAACCGCCGGCAGACGTCGCACGATGGCGTGCCGCTCGGCCATGCGCTTGACCCCGATCGCCAGCGTGATTGTGATGATCGCCGGCAGCCCCTCCGGTATCACCGAGACGGCGATGGCGGTGACGGCCTGGAACAGTTCGACGAATGGTATGGCGTGCACCCATTTGCCGTAGGCAAATACCAGTACGCTGACCACGCCAATCGCCGCGGTGATGGCGTAGCCGAATTTCCTGATCTGGCGCAGAAGCGGCGTCTCGAGAGAGCTCACGCTGCCGAGCAGCTGGTTGATGCGGCCGAGTTCGGTCTGGTTGCCCGTTGCGACGACCACGCCCGTGGCGCGGCCGGAAACGACCATGGTGCCGGAAAACGCCATGGACGTCCGGTCTCCAATTGTCGCGCCGACGGAGTTGGCAGCCTCCGTCTTGTCGACCGGTACTGATTCACCGGTCAGTGCGGCCTCCTCGGTACGCAGATTCTTGACATCGCCAAGCCTGAGGTCCGCGGGCACCTTGTCACCGGATTCCAGCAGCACGATGTCCCCGGGCACCAGTTGCTCAGCCGTGAGCATGCGTACCCGTCCGCTGCGCAGAACGCGCGCTTCCGCGGAGAGCATGTTTCGGATCGAGTCGAGGGCCTTTTCAGCCTGTCCCTCCTGGACGAAACCAAGCAGGGAGTTGAGAATGACGACACCGAAAATAACGCTTGCGTCGAGCCACAGGTCGAGCATCAGCTTGACGAAGCCTGCGGCCAGCAGGACGTAGATCAGGACATTGTTGAATTGCGCCAGAAGCCGCATAACGGGCCCGCGCTTCCTGCCTTCGGGAAGTTGATTGGGTCCATAGCGTCGCAGACGGCTCGCCGCCTCCTCGGCGTCAAGTCCCTTCGCGGTGCTGGTATCCAGTCTCTGCACAACCTCATTCAGCGTTAGGGCGTGCCACCCGGCGGTCTCGGCCGTTCCGACGGAATTGCCCATTGCCACGGTTGTCCCTTTTCCGCTTTGGCGACGGATCGTCGCATGTCATCAACGGTCACTCAATCGTGCCCGATTTCGTGAAACCTCCGCGAACCGCGCGCTGGCCATCGACCGTGCCGGTAATTCCGGGCCACGCATGAAGTGAGAAAGGCCCCCGAAATCGATGGTGCCGATAGGCAAGCCGGGGTCTGCGGACATACTGACGGTTGGGATCGGAAGAATTTCTCAGTAGTCTCGCAGGCTGCGCGCGCCCACCCCGAGGTTCATTTGACACCACATGGGTACGCCCCGCCGAGAGTGGCGTATGGCTTTTGGTTTTGCGACTCCGATTCGTGACACTTTGAGAAATTGATGGGCCGCATCCGGGCGGGTTGAATGGGAATCATAGGGATAATGGGACAAGGCTTGCGTGGTGAATGGAGCAAGCCATGCCGGTGCACAAAGCTGTAATCATCGCCGTCAGTGCAGTTGTGCCGGCAATCGTCTTTCGCTATCTATCTTCACCAGAGCGACCGGTTCGGGATGGAACCGTATTCAGAGTGTGATCGACGCAAAGGCTTGTGATTTGTTCACTCCAGAGCGGCGTCCAAACCAGCACGACCTGGCATCGCAGTCGGATGATATCGTTCGACCGGGACCTCTGCACCGATCGGACGACGGCGATCCCTATGCCAACGAAAGCGTCGCTGCGATCATCCAGCGATATGTAGGCATTGCCCGTCCAGATCATTGGATCAAAAATATTTTTTTGATCCCTGGCTTCGCGGCAGCTCTTGCCGTGTTGCCGGGTGAGTGGAAGGCAGGAGCCGCGCCGCTGCTGATCGCGCTGCTGGCCGGGTTGGTCAGCCTCTGCTTGTCCGCCTCGGCCAACTACACGATCAACGAGTACCTGGATGCCCCGTATGATCGTTTCCACCCGGTGAAGAACCAGCGGCCGGGGGCACTGGGTTTGCTTGATGGCCGGATTGTTTGGCTGCAGTACACGGCATTGGTTGCTGTGAGCCTTGCTATCGCAGCGACGCTGAATTTGCCGTTCCTGGTCACGACTGTGCTGCTGCTGGTGATGGGTATCGCTTACAACGTCCCGCCGTTACGCACGAAGGATAAGGCGTATCTCGATACGCTCTCGGAGTCGATCAACAACCCGCTTCGGTTCCTGCTCGGCTGGTTCGTGGTCGCGCCCACGGCCCTGCCGCCATCCTCGGTGTTATTGGCATATTGGATGGGGGGCGCCTATCTGATGGGAGTGAAGCGTTATTCAGAGTACCGCAGCATCGCGGACGCGGCACGGGCGGCGCTGTACCGGCGGTCCTTTGAACACTACACCGAACAGCGCCTGTTGCTGTCTTCCTTCTTTTACGCGCTGTGCTCTATGTTCTTCCTTGCGGTCTTTCTCATCAAGTACCGTATTGAGTTTCTCTTGCTCACGCCGCTGATCGCGGCGCTGTTCACCTGGTACCTGGCGATTGGTGCGCGCCACGAGTCAGCTGCACAGGCACCGGAGAAGCTGTATCGAGAGTTCGCGTTCATGATCTTCGCGGGACTGACCTTCCTGATTGGCGTGGCGTTGTTCTTTGTGGATTTGCCATTTGTACGTGTGTTGATGGAGCCGCACATTCTTCGGGTCGGCGGCGGCACGCCATGACGCCGGCTCGCCGCGCTGATGCCATCAGCGGCCAATAGCCCGGCAATCGTGCTGGTACTCGCAACAGCTGTTCTGCTACCGGGCTTTCGTAATATTCAGAGTCCCTCGGTTCCCGCTGAAACGCTTGTCATTCGGTTAAAATGAGCGGGCCCGAGATTGACTGGAGCGCCATTCGATTGGTCGTCTTCGACGTTGACGGGACTTTGTACGACCAGCGAGCCATGCGATCGCGAATGTTGCGGGAACTGATGATCAACACCGCGGAGACCCGCAGCCTTGTCACGCCTCGGGTTCTGCGGAACTATCGTCGCGCTCGCGAGGCTGTCGCCAGGCTTGAGGTTCCTGACTTTGAAGAGTCTTTGATCGCACGGAGCGCGAAACTGAGCCGCGTGGGACCTGATACGGTGCGAACTATTGTTAAGGAATGGATCGAGCGTCGTCCCATCGCGCACATCCGTGCCTGCCGTTATCCGTATATCAGCGAATTGTTCGCGGCGCTGAGCCGCAATGAGAAGCGGATTGGTATTTTTTCGGACTACCCGGCGTCAGATAAGCTCCGAGGGATGGATCTATCCGCTGACTACGTGGTAGCCGCCGGAGACGCGAGCGTGGGCATTCTCAAGCCACATCCGAAGGGCCTCAGGTTTTTGATGGATCTTTCGGGAGTTGGACCAAGCGAGACGATAATGATCGGGGACCGGATTGAAAAGGATGGTGAAGCAGCGCGGCGCGCAGGTGTGGGGCCACTCATCCGATCTGACAGGCCAAAGTCGGGTTGGCCGACCTTTTCACAATTCTCGGACCCTCTCTTCGCGCCGCTTCACGACCGCTGACTCTTTCAGGCAACGCTATGGAATGGTGCCGCTACTCAGCCATCCAAAAGAGGCTTGCTCAACTGGCTTCAGCCAGAACAGGACCAATTCACCTCCGTTCGTGTTCATTTCCAAGTTGGAAACGGGCCCCTCTTGCGTGGTAATTGTCCTCCAACGACGGAGTTGCGCTGGCGCGGCGTCGTAAAATCAACAACCGCTCGAGTGGCCATCGTCCGGTTAGCGACACGGCCGGAGGTCCGGACTAAATGTTGGTGGCCTCCGTCCTCGGCCGTCGCCGTCGGGGGTCATCCTTGGCGTGCATGACCTTGTTGGTGTGGGTGCCGTCATCAGTTTCGTGGCCTCGATCAGTGCGTTGTCGGTGACGGTGCGCCAGGAGTTGGGGTACTTCCATTGCGCACATCAGGCCCCGTGGTGCGCCACAGCCTGCCACGCCGGCGCAGCGCGAGCCCGACCGCCGCACCCCGGCCTTTTTCGGCCAAACCGGCCGCTCGATCGCCACCACCTCGCTGCTGTCCGGCGCCTTCGACGCAGCCGAGGAGTGTGCGGCGGCGCTGATGATGCACAACTGCGGCGCCGGCCTCACGAAGAGCCTGTTGAACGGGCGCATCTGCGAGCGTCCGGGCCTACGGTGACCAAGATTGCCGGCCACTACAGCCTGGCGCCGGACGAGGTCGACACGGCCTCGGATGCTCCCGGGCAGGTGACGGATGAGGACGATACCGCGTTGAACTAGCACACATTTGCAAGCGTCTGAGCCGCTGGCCCCCATGTTAGGCCCCACGCTCATACCGCGGCCGCGTTCCCCGGGCGTCTGGACCGCGAAAACGCGCCGTACAACTCGGGACAACGACGGTGGAGGGCGGAGAGGGCGTCTCCGGGCCGGCGTCACCCACAGCCCGTTTCTGACATATCGAGCGCAGTTATATCAGATTACAGCCAGTTTCTGACATATCTCTTGCCATCTGAGGGGTTCTGACATAGAAATTCATGCTAATGCAGAAAACTGGGCGTTTCTGACATATGAATATCCAGGACTTTCAGGCGGGTCGCTACGAAAATCGGTATGAGTACAAAGCCTTCCTGCCGGAACCGATCTGTCATGAATGGATCATAGCTGATCCCGAACTGACAGACCTTTTGGGTCGCGCCGACCGCGCCCTGGGCGAACTGAACGCCTTTGGCCAACTCGTTCCCGACATTGATTTCTTTATTAAAATGTACGTCGCCAAGGAGGCTACCGAATCGAGCCGGATCGAAGGTACCCAGACCAGCATCGAAGACGCTTTCAAGGATGCGGACGATCTGAACCCGGAAGAGCGCGACGACTGGGCCGAAGTTCAGAATTATATTCTCGCGGTCAACACCGCGATTGCGGAACTCGAAAAGCTGCCCTTGTCGTCGCGCCTCTCGCGGCAGACCCATGCTATCTTGATGGCCGGCGTGCGCGGCGAGCACAAGCAACCCGGAGAGTTCCGCACCAGTCAGAACTGGATCGGCGTCAGCCTCAAGAATGCCACCTTCGTGCCGCCACATCACGAGCATGTCCCCGAGCTTATGAGCGATCTGGAGCGGTTTCTGCATGCTCGCGACATTTTTGTACATCCGTTGATCCGCATCGGCATTGCCCATTATCAGTTCGAGACGATCCATCCTTTCCTCGATGGAAATGGGCGGCTCGGGCGGCTGATGATTTCGCTCTATCTCGCGGCGGAAGGGCTGATGCTAAAGCCTGCTCTCTACCTGTCGGACTATTTCGAGCGGAACAAGACGGCTTATGTCGATCGTCTCATGGCCGTGCGGCAGGGGAACCATCTGCGTGAGTGGCTGGTGTTTTTCCTTTACGGCGTCGAGGAAACCGCTCGTGCCGCCGCTGGGGTCTTCCGGTCCGTGCTTAATCTCAAGCAGCGGATCGAGCGAGATATCTTGCCCCACTTCAGCGCCAGGCGGCAGGACAGCGCGCAGGCGTTGATGCGCCATCTTTACGCCCGCCCTGTTGTCGATGTGAAATGGGCCGCCCAGATCATCGACGTATCGACCAATACCGCAGCAGCATTGATTGCCGATATGGTATCCTTCGGCGTCTTGACGGAAATCACGGGGCGGCGCCGCAACAGACTGTTTGTGTTTCAAGATTATCTGAATTTGTTCAGCCACAAGACGTGACGAATAGGTTGAGGCGGACCCGAGACGAGCCAACGCGACGGGCGGAGGATCGGAGGGCGTTGCGCCCGGGGGAGCGGCACGGTGGGCGTCCCGGCGCATGGCAGCGGGAATGGCAACACGACGTCAGGAACCCTGCCCGTCGCTAAGTCAGCCGGCTAGGAGCGACTCAACGTTCTAATTGACCAGTTCTCAGTTTCGTCGCGCCAGGACGCCAATCACGCCGGAACATGCTGTCGCGCACCGAAGGTTCCTGCCCTGGTTGGCCGGCCATCGCGTCAAGCGGTTGTCGGGCGGACGCGGCCATGCCGCTCAGATTCACGCGTCGCCTCTTCATGGTCGCACGGCTCTGGCTGAACCTGAGCAAGAGCGGAGCCTTCCCGTTCGAACGTCCAGCGATGGCCCGCGAGCGGGGTACCACGAGTGGCCTGAACTCCGAGGCTCCACCGCAGCGTGCATGCATGGCTGCGACGCATGTCGCGATATGGTCCTGGTCGGCGACGCCGGTCAGGCACAGTGTTCGTCCGGCTTCCTGCCCCCTGGACACGACCCGGACGTGATGTCCAAGCTCACGCGGCACAGAGGAGCGTCCCCCGATGATGATCATTGATTCGCAGGTGCATGCCTACGAGGCGAACACGGCGAAGCGCCCGTGGCACAATGTACCGAACTGGCCTGATCATGTGACGGGCGATGAGATGGTGTCGGCGATGG
>Ga0123355_10021504_pt1 | contig 10326 bp, 16 predicted proteins | sample TergutEmb28metaG_3_FD_89872 | JGI IMG/M metagenome (GOLD analysis project Ga0123355, IMG submission 89872) | Embiratermes neotenicus P1 segment gut microbial communities from Petit-Saut dam, French Guiana - Emb289 P1 | ecosystem: Host-associated > Arthropoda: Insects > Digestive system > Gut ... | reverse complement strand
GGTCCTTCCCTTAAAAAGCCCCTTAACTTCCCCCTTCCCCGTTTTCTACCCCTTTTTTTTGTGCGCGAAAATTCCCCCAAAAAACCCCCCCCCCCCCCGGAGATCCGAGTGGGGGAGTAGTTTACCTCCGGATTGTTTTGTCTCCAGAGTTATCATCTCGCCTGTGTGTGTTTCTGAACATTAATTTTAACAGGGAGGGGTTGTAAGCACCTCGCCCAACCCCCAAGCTGGAGGACCACCCCTCGTCGGCTGTCCGCGGCTGCTTATTCAATTTATTCGCAGCTACTCTCCTTATCGGAGGCCGTTCCTCTATCCGCAACCTGAGGACACGCCATGCCGGGGTGACAGGACCCATTAACATAGCTGTATATATTACTTGTGCAAAATAAAGTAATTTTAATCCTCAACTATACTGGTGTAAGAGTTTTAGTAGCAGTCACAGATTAACATTTTACTAGCATAATCTTAGTTCTGAACCACTCATATGACACTAATTATGTTTTATATAATTAATATAAATGTAAGTTTTTCAAACTCAGTGTTGAATAATATGCATTGCGTGCAGATAGGGCTGGTGGACGTTCTGACGGCAGTGGGCATAGAGCCTGATGGCTTTGTCGGCCACTCAGTGGGAGAATTTGGCTGTGCTTATGTGGATGGCTGCTTTACTGCAGAGCAGATGGTGTTGGCAGCGTACTATCTTGGTCGTGTGTCCCTAGAAGCAGAGCTTATCAAGGGAGTAATGGCTGCAGTTGGTAAGTTTCCTGATGTAATTAACCATAATTTTATGGTACTAGGACTGCCTTAACCCTTTAAAACTTTGTTGCTTCAGGATGACTACAGTCATCATGCAGTGATATGATAAGACAGTCAAACAAAAACTATAGTCATGTGCCAATATTACACGAAGTAATAGGCAGCCATTTTAAACCCCAGGTATTTTGCAGAGTAGAAGAGCATTTAATTCTGGCGCCAAAGAGTTATGGGGACACAAACACACCCACATCTCGCCTCCCACACAAGCCATTTACAGCCCTTTTCAAGAACCAGCTCAACACACATCCGCTAGCGGCCCACGGCCCTTTTCAGGGCACGACCAATCACAGATCACTTTATTCTGACCAATCACAGGGCAGTTTTTCCGACCAATCAAGGATCGGTTTATTCTGACCAATCACAGACGACACAACAAACCCGCAGACCTGAGAAAGCGGTCTACTCCCACGGCAGAGGACGTGGTCGCTACGAGATATTACTATGATTGTAACTCACTGTACAACCAAACGACGAAATTAAATCCTGTTAATTGTTGGGGTGCTGTGTAGTTAATCGGAGACAACATACGGTACCCCACATTGGTGACCCCGACGTGATCATTCAAGAGGCTCCTGACAGCTCCGAGAGAGGACATATCCACCGGCCGGCGGTGCGCCTTCCGCCTTTCTGGCCCGACCACTGGTTCGCCCAAGCCAAAGCTCAATTCGCCCTCACCACCATCACCAGTGAGAAGACAAAGTTCAACTACATGATATCCCAGCTGGAGTACAGGCACGCGGGAGAAGTCGAGGACACAATCATATCTCCAACTGACGAGCCCTACACACCCTCAAGACCGAACTAGTACGCCGCCTGTCAAAATCCCGTGATCAACGCGTGCGCCAGCTCCAGACGCACGAAGAGATGGGGGACCGCAAACTGTCCCAATTCCTGCGCCACCTGAAGAGTCTGGCACTGGGCGAGCCGGACGACTTCCTGAGAAGCATCTGGTCCAGCAGGATGCCGCCTCACCTCCAAACCATACTGGCGGGCCATGCCGAAGGAAACCTGGACGCCTCCTCTCAACTGGCCGATCGGATCGCCGAAGTCACTCCGCTTCCCATCACTGCATTCATCGCCCAAGCACCCGACAATGTCGGTCTGCTCCAGAAGATTGAGGACCTGTCTCGCCAAGTGGCAGCCCTATCCAGTGGCCACATCCCACACAGTTCTCGCTCCAGAGACAAACGCAGGCTAATGGCTTTCCTTCCCCGGCCCGCAGCCCAGCAGATCGCGGTTACTGCCGGTACCAACGGCGGTTCGGGGAAAAGGCACGCAGATGTACATCACCGTGTTCCTTCTACCAGCAGGGAGACGGCAGCGACAGGCGTTGATGGCGGCAGACGCCTGTTCCACAACTTCTGGCCGCCTGTTCATCACCGACCGAGTCAGCAACCTGAGATTCTTGGTAGACACCGGTTCGGACCTAAGCGTAGATCCCGGAAGACACGTCCCAGGGCGCAAGGAGCGCACCAGCTACGATCTCTTCACAGCCAACGGTACGCCCATACCGACCTACGGATGGCACACCCTCACGCTTAACCTTGGCCTTCGACGGGATTTCACCTGGCGATTTGTGATGGCCGACGTCCAACTTCCGATCATCGGGGTGGACCTGCTAGCCAACTTCAAGCTCTTGGTCGATTACCGCAACAACAGAATCCTAGATGGAGTCACTTCTCTGTCAACACGAGCCCAGACGCCATCCACATGATTCCCGAGCATAAAGACAATAAGGAGCAGCAAACCGGAGGAAGATCTCTTTGCCGAGTTCCCGGATCTCACACGCCCCTCTGGAGTTCCGCGGGAGGTGCGCCACAACACGAAAACCATCAAAACGACACCAGGCCCACCAGTATCCTGTCGACCCCGCCGTCTCGCGCCGGACCGACTCACGATTGCCAATGCCGAGTTGAATGCTATGCTGAGGGACGGCACGGCTTGGCGCTTGGTTGGTCCCTAGTCATCACCACTACACCTCGTCCCCAAGAAAGAACGGCTGGCGACCGTGTGGTGACTTCAGGTCTCTCAACGCACGCCCCATCTCGGATCGCTACCCCGTTCGGCACATCCACGACTATTCCCAGCACATAGCTGGCTGGATGGCATTCTTGACCATCGATCTCATACATGCATATCACCAGATCCCTGTACACCCGGACTATATGAAGAAAACAGAAATCACAACGCCTTTTGTGTTTTTCGAATTTCCGTTCATGTCTTCCGGTCTGCGCAACGCCGGGCAAACGTTCCAGCGATTCATGGACGAAATCCTGAGGGAATTCGACTTTTGCTTCGCCTACATCGACGACATCCTGGTGTACTCATGCTCACCGGAGGAGCACGAGCGTCACCTCCGGAACCTTTTCAGGCAGCTTCAGGCCTACGGGATCCTGCTCAACCCCACCAAATGTGTCTTTCGAACCACAGAAGTTACATTCCTCGGGCACAGATTCTCAGGCAAGGGCTCGCAGCCCCTGCCAGACCGGGTAGCTGACCTCCAGACTTGTACGCTGCCCCAGACAATCCGCCAACTTCGCAGGTTCCTGGGGATGATCGAGTTCAACGGGCGATTCCTGCCTGACGCCGCAGCCACACAAGCAGCTCTACATGCCCTCCTCGCCGGCCCACGCAACAAGCGTTCGCAGACCATCAAGTGGACATCAGCGCTCAGCCAATCTTTCGAGGAGTGCAAGACTAACCTGTCTCGCGCCGACATGCTCGGTCATCCGGACAGCACCGCTCCAATTGCCTTGGTGACAGACGTCTCGACCACGGCCATGGGTACAGTATTACAACAACGGAAGCAAGACGCTTGGAAACCCTTAGAATTCTTTTCAAATAAGATAAGCACGGCGCAGCAGAAGTATAGCGCCCATGACCTAAAGCTGCTAGCTATGTCCAAGGCTGTGAAACATTTTAGACACATGTTGGAAGCACAGCACTTCGTAATCTTCACCGACCATAAGCCACTCACCTACGTTTTCAGCCAGAGGCGCGAAAAGTGTACCTCACGGCAGTTTAACCACCTCAACTACATCTCACAGTTCACGACGGGCATACGCCACATCTCCGGGCAAGACAATTTGGTCGCCGATTATCTATCTCGCGTTGAAACAATCTACACATCAATCTCTCCCGAAGTTTTGGCCGAAGCACAGGCAACAGACGCAGAACACACCGCCCTTCTGCAAGGGACCACAGCCCTCCGGTTGGAGAAGATCCAGATTCCGGGCTCAGTTGTGGTTTTACACTGCCACACGCCCACAGGCAGGCCACGCCCATACGTTCCCGAAACCCTCCGACGGAAAGTATTTGACTCTCCACGGTCTCGGCCACCTCGGAACAAGGGCAAACACAAAATTCATTCCTCAGCGATACGTGTGGTCGGGCGTGCAGGACTGCCGCGCCAGGGCACGAGCATACCAGTCTTGCCAGCGGTCGAAGATATCCAGGCACACCACCACACCACTGGGAGACTGCGTTCTGGCTACATCCCGGTTCCAGCACCTACACGTTGACATTGTCGGCCCACTTCCGACATCGGACGGCTTCAGATACTGCCTTACGGCAGTTGGCCACTTTTCGCGCTGGCCGGAAGCCATTCCCCTACTGGACATTACGGCAGAGACGATAGCCCGAGCCCTGCTCTCCGGGTGGATATCTCTTCACGGATGCCCGCAAGCCATCACCACCGACCAGGTCCGGCAATTCGAATCGCTGCTGTTCCATTACCTGGCCAGCATCTGCGGCATCTATCTCTCACGCACGACAGCTTTCCTCCAGTCGCCAACGACCTCGTAGAGCGGATGCATCGGTCACTCAAGGCCGCCATAATGTGCCTGGCGCAAGAACGATGGACTGATGCCCTTCCCCTCGTCCTCCTCGGCAAATCGTACGGCTTTTAAGGAGGACCTGTAAGCGTCCGTGGCCGAATTCGTCTACGGAGAAACGCTGCGGATTCCAGGCGAACTTCTGGCAGCATAGTCTACCGCCGGTGATCAATTTGAGGTCCTTACCCAGCTCCGACGCCACTTCGAAAAACTGCGGCCAGTCCCAGCAGCGCGCCACGCGTCCCTGGCGATTTTCATCCACAAGGATCTGGCAGACTCTACTCACGTCTTCCTCCGGCAGGATGTAGTACGCCACCCCCTGGACCAACCCTATAGCGGCCCCCACAATGTCCTGGCCCGCGCGAAGAAGACGCTGCGAATCGCCATAAACGGCCGACCTGTCACGGTGTCAACTGACAGGATGACTCCCACCTACGTCATGGCGGAGCTCGACATCCACACCGTGACCACATGGGCACCCCCGAAGCAGTCAACGCAACCCGCACCACAGTCAAGCATGCGGAGCGCACCAGACACGTTGAACACCCGTTCCAGTCGCCGCGTCGACTTTCCAGCCCGGTTCAACGTGTAAGCACCTTTCTCCGCAGGGGGTAATGAGGGAACACACACTCTCACATCTTGCCTCCCACACAAGCCATTTACAACCCAATTCAGGGCCCAGCTTAACACACAAATCCACTAGCGGCCCGCGGCCGTTTTCAGGGTCAGGCCCGCCGGTTCCGACCAATCGCAGGTCAGTTTATTCCGATCAGTCTCAGGACAGTTTATTCCGACCAATCACAGACGATACAACAACCCCGTGGACCAAATAAAAGAGGCCGCGCGGACCTGAGAAAGCAGTCTCTACTCCCACAGCAGAGGACATGCTACCTACAAGATATTACTATGAATGTAACTCACTGTACAACCAAACGACAGAAATAAATTCTGTTAGTTGTTGGAGTGCAGTGTAGTTAATCGGAGACAACTTTCTGTTCCCCACAGGGTTAAAGACTATGATTAATCTGAATTATGTTTAGAAATTCATTTTTTGTCAAACAACAAATACACCTTGGTGGTTTGATAAAAACAAATCAGTTCCTGCTATGCAGGGAAATAATCACTGTGTATTCTGACATTCATACAAAACACATAAATACACTGTGTGGGCAGAATGTAGAATTGTTTGATGTTAAACCTGATGGTACATAAAATAACCACCAGGTCTGAAAGGACTATAAAGCAAAATATGCTAATATATCATGATCCAGATTAGTTCATGTTCCATAACTGCGTTTTTCTTTTTCAGTGTCCATTCTCAAAAGGATTATTATGTGCATTATCTTGCCTATTCAGGGTTCACAGATTTAGTCAGAAATGTGATGTATTAAATATATGCTACAGACATCCACAGCTCAATTATTTCTTCACATGTTGCAATGTAAACTACTAATATAGACACTTGAGCTTTGCTAGACATTCTTGTCCCTTCCCACCATCCCTCTTCCTGTTTGCATATCTGTGCACACATATAGCAACTCAAAAACCAGTGTAATTTTATATTAGTGGGTTCTATAATCTCTCAGGGAATACTCCAGAATTGGTTAAAATCAGATGAAACCGACAGACCTTTAATATGGAGACATACATACATTTATGTATGGCATCTACAGGGCGTTTCATAACGTACTCAGGGATTACAGAAATTTATTATAGGAAAACCATAGGACACGTATTTATGAAACCTGTACAAATAGAACTAACAACTCAAAAATTTTTTCCCCAGTAAGTTGTTTTTCATCGTAGTTCACATTTCTGTCGCCAGGTGATGTGAGTGTATGTAGCGATAAAATGGCCGCTCCGGGGGAGAAGTCATTTTGTGTGTTGGAATATCACACGAGTAAGTCTGGTTACTGTGCGACGTGCACTTTGTGCGAAGTATGCAAAGAACCTGCCTAAATTACACTCCTAAAGTCAATGTGTTTTGTGGAATCACCAGTCAAAATGTGTACGGTCCATTCTTCGTTGCTGAAGGAACCTTTATTGGCATGACATACCTGGGCATGTTGCAAATGTGGCTAATGCCACAGTTGCAAAACATACCTACATTCATATTCCGGCAAGATGGAAGTCCCACCCACATCCACTGTGAGGTTCGTCGGTACCTGAACACAGTGTTACCAGGATGTTGGATAGGGCGTATGCCTGGAAATGACCAACCACTGATGCTGTGGCCCCCGAGGTCCCCTGACATTACGCCATGTGATATTTTTTTTTTGGGGGGGGGGGATGTGTCAAAGACCAGGTATTCGTCCCAGCATTGCCACGTGACCTCACTGACCTAAAGGCATGCATCATTGCAGCAGTGAAAAATATCGATGCACACATGTTGACACGTGTGTAGCAACAACTTGAATATTGTATCGATGTGTGCCGTGTCACCAGTGGTGCACACATCGAACATCTCTAGTTGTCAAAAAAAGAACTTTTTCAGTTTTCCTGTGGCTGTGAACAATTCCATTAAGGTAGGTCCTTTGGTTTTCTTGTTATAAATGTTTGTAATCGCTGAGAACATTATGAAATGTCCTGTATAAGTCACTAAATACTTATCGAATTGAAAAATGTTTGGATAGTAGTTTTGGAGAAAAATAAAATGTACATTTTATATCTAGTCCACTTTTCTTTATACAGCTTGCAATTTTCTGAGTAACTGTACATACTGATTTGATCAGAATTATTGTTCTGTGAATACATTTCTTAAATAATTATGATTATATGCATATGTAGCTTGAGTGTAGGTGACAAGTATCACGCGTGAAATTTCGGTGAAATATCTGTTAGGCAAAGAAGTGGCATAATAATACAAATATTAGTCTTTGGGAAATAGATAATGCAGATGTGGAAGTGATGGAAGTGGCACAAGTGACAAATGACGGATGTCTTGCAGGTCTTGGGGCTGAGCAGGTCAGGAAACTGTGTCCACCAGATATCGAAGTGGCATGCCATAATGGACCTAACAACTGTACACTGTCAGGACCGGCTGAATCTATGACAAATTTTGTGAAGACACTACAGGAGCAGGGTGTGTTTGCAAAGGAGGTGAACTGTAGCAACATTGCATATCACAGCAAGTACATATCATCAGCTGGTCCTTTGCTACTCAGGTATCTGGAACAGGTAAAAATTCTTTGATATACATTGCTAATTACAGTACAGTATAGTTGCTGTCAACTGTTACAGTGGGGGGAATTAACGTATATCAAATTATTACTTGGCCTATTCTTATGCTGGCTGATCGCTGGATGGTCTAAGGCATGGGTCTGTGGCTGCTTGATTGCTGGGATCTGGTATGACCCAGAAGAAGATGGTTTAGCCAGCTACTAGAAGACATCAAGAATAGAGTGAAGAACCAGTAATAATTATATAAGGCAACACCAGCAAAATGCATATGATTATTGTGTATTATTTACAATTAAAATATTACAGCTCCAACATGTGTTCGCCCCTCTTCATGTTATCTTCAACGAGTGCACGTCAGTTATGAATAAGACATGGATTTTGTGTAATTAAATCCAAATTTAATTATACAAAATCTATGTCTTACACATATTTGTTGTGCACTTCCTGAAAGTGGCCCATGGAGGGTCAAAACATTTTGGAATTTAATACTTTAATTGTAAATTGTATTTAATAATATGTGCATTTGTTCTTGTTGTCTAATATAATTATCAATTAATGCATGGATATGAATGGCACAGAAGGACCAGTAATAAGTGAAATAAATAGAAGATAGAAGAAGTCGGAGACTTTCAGTCCATTAACATGTAGGAAATGGCAAAGATGCTAACTGATGATGGTGGGGGCACAAGGAGGAAGAGGATGTGGAGGTCTGATTACATCACTGACCAATTCCATTTTGCAGTGTCTTCTTTGAAAACTTGGTAGTTACTCTGCTGGTCAAAAAATTCCCTGCTTTTGTGGAAACTAATTGTTTCTTACTGCAGCCCCTATCCTGAGCCTGTTGAATCCATTCTTTCTCATCCTATCATAACGTAGATATTTATTATGGTGTTACTGTTACATTTGTGCGTGTATCTTAAAACTTGTCTCATCCCACAAGTCATCTAACACTATTTTGTCTGTAGCTGATCCCGCACCCAAAGCCACGATCTTCCCGATGGGTGTGCTCTTCAGTACCACCAAGTGCATACAACTTGCCAGCAGTGCAGTATTCATCAGCTGAGTACTACACCAACAACCTACTGAATGCAGTGTATTTTGATGAGGCATCACAGCAAATTCCCCATAATGCCATTGCCATTGAGATTGCTCCGCATGGTCTTCTGCAGGCCATCCTGAAATGTTCGCTTAATGAGGGCATCACCAATGTTGCCCTTACACAACGTGGCCACCCTGACGGCACTGAATTTCTTCTTGCTGCTCTTGGCAAGTATGTATCTGGTTTTGTATATGGAAATCAAAACATAAAGGACTGCTTGTTTTAAGACAGCACTCTTGCTTTTTTGTGGACTGTGAAGAACATTCTTACAATTATTTACTTTGTGAATTTAAATCAATATTTTCATTTAGTATACCAACTATATTCACTTACAGTGTATTACATTACAGTCATTTCACTCTTGCATGTTTGGACATGACAGTGCCATCTTCAGGGAATATATACCAGGCTTAATGTCATTTATAGTAAAGTGGATTACATTTGTGAGTTTCATAATCTTCAGTACAGTCTTCTGCTAATACCAGTTTGTGTGTGGATAATATATGTATAATTTTGTAATGTATTGTGTACGTTATGTATAATTAATATGTATTTAAACATGTTACAGTGTGACAGAACAGAAACAAAGTGTTCTGAAAGTACATTCTCATTTATTTTCCTGCAGTCTTCCTTTCTTGATTTCTTTCCAGCCTTTTCATCTGTTCTTTTTGTGTTCTGGTTCCTGATAACTGTCTTATTTTGGATTGTTCCATATGATCCTTACCTTAATGATTTAATTCTAAATTCTTTCCCAGTAACCTTGTGTTATCCACTCATTTTACTTCATCAAACAATTACATTTTTCTCTTTTGGCTCCATTAACAAATTTTGTGTTACAGCTGCTGGAGACATTCCATTCTAATTATGTCTTTTCTCATTTTCTTTCTAGTACTCCTCGAATATGTTATATCCATGACTTGGAATTTGTTGTTTAGCTTATTTGTAAGAGTTTGTGTTGCTCCATTTCTGTTAGTGTCAGAATAATTTATACTTATTTGATTACTGTTTTGTATTGTTTTGGTCTCTCTCTGTTTCATAATATTGCTTCTATAATTTTGTACAATTTACAAGAATTATGTTTTTGTGTATCAGTTTATTTGAGTTGGGACTGCAGCCACAGTTGGCAAACTTGTATCCACCAGTACAATACCCAGTAGGCAGGGGAACTCCGATGATTTCACCGCTGGTTCGGTGGGAGCATTCAGAAGATCGATATGTCATGAAATTCCTGACAGAGGTATTGTTACAGTTCAGCTTTGAAAATTATCTTCCCTATCTCACAGTAAAGTCAATATGTCATCATTACAAAGACCAGTCACTTGAAATTGTTCAGGTAAATATTTTCTGTTAATTCTGGGAATCATTTGAACATGTGCGCTTTCTGTGTGTGGTTATTTG
>Ga0123355_10021503_pt1 | contig 10326 bp, 16 predicted proteins | sample TergutEmb28metaG_3_FD_89872 | JGI IMG/M metagenome (GOLD analysis project Ga0123355, IMG submission 89872) | Embiratermes neotenicus P1 segment gut microbial communities from Petit-Saut dam, French Guiana - Emb289 P1 | ecosystem: Host-associated > Arthropoda: Insects > Digestive system > Gut ... | reverse complement strand
CATCTATAAATCTTCTAATAATGTTAGGCAACCTGTTACTAAGAACTTCACAACACTTCAGTAAACTTATCCTAACTACACTTAACTCCACTTCACTACACTTGTCGACACTTCACTTCCTCACATTTAAACTTCACCCAACTACCCTTCACTGCTCTTCAGTTTCTAGTGGTCCTGTCTACAAAGGAATAATCTCGATATCCGTTCCTTGCTTCCTGTACCTAATATTCGGAACATGACCGACCCCACACCAACAGTAAGGACCCACAACATGTCACGTATAGCTTTCCAAGCACGATCCCCTCAGCACGCTTTAAAAGTGAACATAATCGTGCTGTCGTCTTACGCTGAGCCAAAGTTTCCCAGTCAGAATTTTTATAAAAAATGTAAATTGAACAACTTTTTTCTGTACTTTGGTCTAACGAATTTATCTGTCTTATAAAGGATTCGCAGCATGCAGACCCATATTCAAATGTAGGACATACCAATGACATGTAGGCTAAACGTTTTGTGTTCTTATTTTCTCCTTTGGGAACAAACATTACAAAGTGAAGTGCCTTCCAAGCTTTTAGCGCTGCTTAATTTACTTGTTTCACCTATTTCAAATTACTTAGTAACATTATACCCTACTGTTTTTGTCACCAAGATTGTAACACGTTGGATTTTTAACCCGAGCGTTCGTAAGTAATATTGCCTTACTTTTACCGGGATTTTTTTTTCATCCCACTCTCCACGGCCCATTCCCCAAATAGATTCAGGTCTTCTGGATCTTTCCTATGTAGTTTTTATTTTTGAATTTCCTGTAATTTATTCAGTCATCAGATAATATTCTCATACTCAGCCCGATGATTCTCCAAATAACATTTACGTACACCAGAAACAGTAGTGTACACAAGACGCTTCCTTGCGGCACACCTGAGGTTATTTTGACTTCCTCCGATAGTTGCCCCCTATTATTAGACTTTCTGTACGACCTACAACCAATTACCTTACGCAAACTACTACCATCGGATCCACGCCCCAGGCTGCCAGGTTTGTAAACTGCCTTTCATGAGGAATTAAGTTGAAAGCTTAGGAAAAGACTATTATTATCGCATCTATACCATTCCCCTCGGTCAAACAGTATGCTATGTACTGGCACACTGTGATGACTTGGCTTTCGCATGCCTATCCCGGTCTAAACGCATGCTGACTCTCGTAAAATCTATCATTTTTATACCAGACTTGCCTTAAATACCCTGCTGTAACGTGTTCCAGTTGTCTGCAGACTACAGAAGTTAGGTTTATGGGTCTATAGTTTGAGCATGCAGATCGATAACCCATTTTGTAAATGGGAAACACTGTGGCTATATTCCGGTCCCTTGAGATGGCAGCATTTTGAATATTATTTCAAGAAGTCTAGCTTGGTAAAGAGTCATGGCTTCCCAACGGTTTTCATAATTTCACCAGGAACTCCATCTGGCACTACTGATATATTTCTCTCAATTTTTGCTACTTTTTCTAACAACATCATTATTGATAAGAACGTTTAACCCGAGTGCCTAATTTTATTTCTGGAATGTAACGATCGAAGCAAAACACGGAAACATAATAGGAAATTAAATTGTTTGCTTTTTCAGCAGTGTCAATAATGATCGTTCCGATGTGGTCTTTGATGGTAGGAATAATTTCCCTATTTCCTTTTCACATTTTCACAAACTTGTAGAAATATGACCAACCTGTACGTATAAGCAATATTTTATCTTCTGCAGCAAACAACGGTACTGCGTGCTGTTCTGTATATTTTTCCCATTACATGAAGATCACACATTAATGGGAAAACTGGATTTATTTTGCGCACAACGAATTTCATCAGAGCACTTTGTGTTCTGTGGCTTGTAATAAATTGTAATGTCAGAAGGCATTGTTAGTGACGTATTGAGAAATGTTACCAGTCAATTCCTCAATGAAATTCGGTTTCACTAACCTTCAGCTCGGTATATGAACATGGGGTTATCCGAATTCAAAACGACTGTATCTGTCGATGGACGGTGTGTATAGCTGTTGTGACCGGACAGAAAGTAAGGTGATATCAGATATTGTGGCTGTATGAATTAGAGAAATAACCCAGGACATTTGTATATTTGTGTCACGTTTGTAAAGGCCTTCCATAATTGCTAAATGTAACTGTAGTACTCATCATACCATCCCTCACTCTCTCTGTCTGTCCCTCCGCAATGAACAGCTTATCTTGGAACGTTTGTGGATTATTCGAAAATTTTAATTCAAAATTAAAATTCTCTGAAGTCTCATAAGAACAGTTAATGTGTCATAACAGACAACTTTACTTTTGTGGTATCTTCTGGCTGAATAATTCTTGTAATGTGAAAAATTCTGGGACACGTTTTGAGAGGAAATTTAAACACATTTATAATTAGAAGTGTTATTTCCTAAAATGTCCTGCATTTTAGTTCCTTAAACCCTTAATTCAACTCAACTGTACTGCATTATGTTATTGTGTTAAAGGCAAAGCATTCTCATTACATTCCTGTACAGGCCGAGAGGTTTCCAGGAGTTTGAGTCTGCAAGATTTAAAGAAAATCGGCACATGAAGGTGGTAAGGTTTTCAGCCCTACGCACCGGCCGCCCTGGTGCTAATTCCAGTTAGATGCTGAGTCAACCTCAGAGCCATAGTGCTGCCGGAAAGATTATGTCAATGAAAAATTCCAATGACACCAACGGGAATCGAACCTTCAACCTTCCGCTTTGTACAGCAATGCCCAATATTACTGTGTTAGCACTGACACATATCCAGATCTCTATATTTCTAAGTAACCACTCAGTTTACTCAGAGAAATCCGAATTACAGTTGGTGTCTGTCTGTCTGCCTTCCACTGAAGTTCCCTGCAGCCAGTAACGTTCTTACTGTCGATTTATAGGGATCAATTCTAAACATGTTGAGCGTTTGAGAGTCATAAATTCAGTTTAATCGCACCGACTGTCATAAGCGGAGTTTTAGGGAATATGTGTTTTGTGGCGTTTGTGTGTTGATATAGGGTTATAATAATTGCAAATGCAAGGACGGATGTCAGACGTGGAATGGAAGTTTCAGATGTTTGAAAATGTACTACAGAATTTGTTCATAAACTGGTATTTCATGTCGAGAAGCACATGAATACCGTCAGTTTTGTGGATGTGGAAACAACTGTCATAATTTTATCTCAATATCAGAATTACTACAAGCAACTGGTTCAGCATATCTGAAAGTCACCGGGGAATTGAGTTAGACCAACAGATATACATCGTATCACGAATTTTTGGAACGAAAACCCCAGTTTAATTCATTTTTCAAGCATTGTGCAAATAAATTCATTCAGTCGTTCATGGTGTATAAAGCAGACTATCGGCAACAACACACTGGATATATGGCGCACCTAGCCTATTGTACAATGGGTACAGTGTCACTGTCGTGGGGGGATATTGGCTGGAGTTTGGCATTGGACATTCAACGAACTTTAACACCGAGTTTAAAGAAAGTGTATAGCTACAACTCTACTACCCCTTACGGATATTATTAACTGTTCTACTGTGAAAATTACATTTTAGCAGCAAGAAAAGTGTGACGTAGTTTGATTTATTACATCCTGTAGCGGACCGCAGATGTTGTTGTCGGTGTAATGACTGCAGATTGATCATTCAGAGAGATATATCGGTGGTAAGGTACGGAGTTGGTTACACAATTATTATTATAGAGAATGGTAGGGACAGAAATATCTAACTTCATTATTCTTAAATAACAACCGTCTCTTGGTTAATATGTGTGGATACATGCGGATGTTGCTTCTTAAAGTGTTTAACTAATAATAAGTATTCTTTCTTTCTTAGTCTGACTTCATCTATGGAATCAATATATGTACAGAGTGTCACTGTTGTGTATGATCATACATAATAAAACACACTCACACACAAACACCACACACACACAAACACATGCACGTACACACCCACACCACACACACAACCACACGCACGTAAACACGCAAACCACACACAACCACATGCGCGTACACACACACCACACACATAGCCACATGCATGTACACAAACAACACACATAAGAAACGCACGTAAACACACTATACACACACACAATCAAACCCGCACACAACAGACACCACCACACACATGTACACATGCAAAACACAAAAAAACCAAACGCACGTACAGAAATCACACACGGAAACGCACGCACGAACGTAAAATCACACAACACACAAAACACAAACACAACCACCTACACACACACAACCAAACACAACCACACGCACGTACACATACACATACATACACACCACATACATATTCCACACACAGAAACCCACGCACGTACAAACACATACACACAACACACACACAACCAGACGCACGTACACACATAACACAAACACAACCACACGCACGTACAAACATACATACAAACAAAAAAATCTCACACACACACACATAAAGCACAACAACACGCCCCTAAACACACAACACACACAACCACACGCACGTACACAGCAACACCACAAACACAGAACACACACACATACAACACACATACACAAATATACACAAATATACACACATACACACACCACACAAGCATACACGATCTACACAACACACACACACACCACACACAACACACACACACACTAAGACACACATACACACCAAACACAAACCACACACACACACCACACACATATACACACATATAGAAACACACAACACACACATACAAACAAAAACACACTCATGCATACACACCACAAACACATACACACACAACACACTCAAATATACACACTCATACACACAGACACCACACACATACACACACACCACACACACATACACACACTTCACAGACACATAAAAACACATACACACATACACACAAATACATACATATTCACAGACACGTGCACGCACACCACACGCTATACAAATATAAACACACTCACACGCTACACATAAATCACACACACACACATACAAACACATACTCACACAACCACACAAACATACACACATTCACACACATCATACACACACCACACACATACCACACACACATACACAAACATTAACACACAACACAAACAACACACACACACACTCAAACAATCTCACACACAACATACACAAACACACGCACGTAAAAACACACACCACGTACACAACCACACTCACGTACCCACACACACAACACGGAGAAACAAAAGCACGTACACATACCACACACACAACCACACGCACGTAAACACAGACATCACACGCGCAAACACAAAACCACACGCACGTACACACACACCACACACGCAACCACACGCAAGTACACACACACTTAACCAGAAACACACAATCACAAACCACACACAAAACCACAAGAAGGTAAACTCACACATATACACACAGCACACACAATCCACAAAACATAACCACAAGCACGTACACGCACAGAAATATACACACACACCACACACACAATCACACGCAAGTACACACATACTCCACACAACATACACACCACACACAAACAAGCCACACACACATACGCACACATACACAAACAACCAGACAAACTTACACACACACCACATACACAACCACACGCATGTACACATGAACTACACACACAAACACACGCATTTACACACAAACACCACACCAAAACCACACAAAAACCACACACAAATACACACAAAAACACACACCACACAGAAAACACACACACTACAAAAACAGCACACACAAACAAACTCACACACATAAACACACACAAACACCACACTAACCACATACACACCACACACATATATACATATATAGAAACATAAAACAAAAACACATACACACACAAACACACACACACATACACACACACCAAACGCAAACACATACACACACAGAACACACAAATTTTAACACACATACACACCACACACACTTACACACACCATTCGCACACACATACACACAGCACACAGAAACATACTCACACATACACAGACCACACACACATACACACACACAAAACACACACACATACACTCACATCCAACACATAAACACATACACACATACACAAATACACATGCACTCACACAAATATGGACACACCACACAAACACATAAAAATACACACACACTCACACACCACACACACACCACACACAAATACAAACACATATACACACAACCACACAAACATACATACATACATACATACATTCACACACGTCACACACATACGACACACACACACAAACCACACACTCACATACCACACACTCATACACACACCACACAAACTATCACACGCATGTACCCACACACACCACACGCACAACCAAACACACGTAAACACACAACCCACACCACACACACACCACACACTTACACTTACTCACACCCACACCCCACACACACAGAGACGCACACACCCCACACCCACACACACCACACACACCACACACCCACACGCACATACCCCACACCCACACACACCACACACACCGAACACACCCAAACGCACACACCCCACACACACCCACACGCACACACCCCACACCCACACACACCACACGCACCACACACACACCCACACGCACACACCCCACACACACACACCACACACAACCACAACCACACCCACACACCCCACACCCACACACAACACACACACCAAATACACCCACACGCAAACACCACACACCCACACACACCACACACCACACACACACCCCACACACAACCACACGCACACACCCCCACACACACACCACACACACCAAACACCATAAAAGTCTCCAGACTCTTCACGCAACGGCGGAGAACAAAGGGTGGAACAGCTACTTTATGACTGCAGTAAACTAAAGTGGGAGAGAGAGACGAACTTTTAAGAAACTTATCAAACCAAGAAAAGTGGCCGGTGAACAAAAGTGCCCTAGTGAACAAACACACAAAACACTTCAATCAGTTCATTAATCCAATAGACTTCGAGAGACTGTCAACTTAACTAAAAAAAATAGCTGTAAGAAAAATACCACACTAACAAATGTGCTTATATAATTGAAGAACACAGGAACACGTACCACAACGGAGATAACTATCTTATGTAAAGCCAAATCTAAATACGTTATATTAGCTGGTTAAGTAAATTGTAAAACTTATGTAAATGAAAAGTCAAGCATATAGTACTGCTGATGGACGGTAGTGAAGCATGCTGCTAATAATTATATTCAAAAAAACACCACACACACAAATATACAAACAAAAACCACATACACATTAGCACACCACACACACACCACAAACACACACACCACAACACACACACCACAACACACACACCAAACCAACACACACTCACACACAAACACACACGGACCACACACATATACACACAAATAACCACACACCACACGCACACGCACGCACACGTACACACAAAAACACACACCACACGCACACATACACACACACATACACACACATACATAAAAATACCACACACACATACACACACACCACACACACATACACACACATACACACGCAGGACACCACAGGAACGAGGTAAGGGTCCACAATGCGAAAGAGGCAGCAACCAACAGCGATATTGAGTACTACAGAAGGATCCCCAAGAGTAGAGTGAGGAGAGAATTAAGTGATAATAGTGTAATAAAGTGGCAAGGTGAATGGGACAACACAACAAAGTGTGCAATAACAAAATTATTTTTTCCCAAAATAGCAGACAGATTAAAATTAAAAATTAATGTGACCCCAAACTTTACAACGATGGTAACAGGACACGGAAATATTAAGGCAGATTTAAAATTAAGGACAGCCAAATGTGCTCCTGCAAAAGAGGAGAACAAACAATGGACCACGTTATTTATCTGTGAACTAGGGGAGAAGGAACTAGACATGCTTGAAACTTCTTAGAAGATAAGTAATTGTGTAAGATATCAACAGTGCATGTAATATTACTTACAGTAATGGAGCATGCAGAATAAATATTTAAAAAGAAATACACACACATACACACACACCAACACACACATAAATATACACACACACCACACTAGCACACACATACATACACACAGCACAAAAACACAAACACACATACACACATAAACACACAAACACACATACACACACGCACACACCACACAGACACACCACACACACAAAGACATTCACACATAAACACACATACATCCACACCACACACACAAATACACATACACATACACACGCATACGCATACACATACACACACATTAACATATACACCACGTACACATTCACACACATACACAAATACAAACCACACACATACACATACATACAACACATGCACTACACAAACACAAACACACACACGGACACAAACACACAAACGCATAAACAAACATACACACATACGTACACATATATACAAATACACACTCACAAATACACATACACTAACAAACAAACACATACAAATACACACAAACACATATATATACACTAACACTCACACACACATACACACACCTACACACATACACACAAACACATACATACACACATACACACGCACAAACACTCACACAGACATACTCACACACACACCAAAACACGTACACACAAACACATACACACATACACACACAAACATACATACATACACACATACTCACACGCACACCTACACACCTACACACATACACACATATAAAAACATACACATACACATACACATAAACACATACACATATACACACACAAACACTCACGCACACATTCTCACACACCTACACACATACACACAAATGCACATACTCACCGCAGACACACCACGCAAACACACACATACACACATACATGCATCACGCACACATTAGCACACACATCCACACACGCACACACACTATTACACACACCACACACATGCACACACATACACATATACACACATAAACTCACATACACACATGCACACACAAACACTCACACTTATACACACATACACACACCTACACACATACACACCTTCACGCACACATACATACACACACAAACACACATACACATACACATACACATACACACATACGCACAAATACACACAAAAACACTCACACATATACACATACACACCTGCACATACACACACATATATACACCCACAAACACTCACACACACACACACACTTAGACACATACACACACACATTCACACATATACACACAAACATATACACACACATACACAAACACACATACACACATACACACACACACACATACACAAACACACATACACATACATACAGACCAAACACACACACACCATACAAACACACACACATACACACGCCCGGACGTGTCGGAGTAACAGGGGAAATCCTAACTCTTATCTTTCAAAACATACCCCAAACCTTAACTGCTATATATAATGATTGCCTTAAAATAGGACACTCCCCAGCCAAATGAAAGATAGCGAAAATAATCCGAAATACCCAACCAGGTAAAGAAGACACGTAACATTTAATATTGTACGATTAGCCTAATAAACATCAAGTACAAAGTACTAGAGAAATTAGTGTTAAACATAATAATACATCATATATATAAAACTAAATTTTGAAATCATAACCAATTTGGCTTCTTGCCTCAGAAATGTACAACAGACGCAGCGATGACGGTCAAGCAATTTATAGAACCTGAAGTAGAAAGGAGGAGTTTACTCATCATGACCAGCCTACACTTTCAAGAGGCTTTCTACGCCGCCTGTTGGTCGGCGATACTGAAGGGATTGAGGGATGCCGACTGCCCCCGGAACCTTTACCAACTAATACAGAAATACTTCTAGGACACAAGAGCGGTTATGCTTCGTAATAGCAAGAAATTAAAGAAGAGTGTAACAAAAGGGTGTCAAGAGGGATCATGCTGTGGGCCCGAGTTGTATTATTTTATACAACTCCCTATTTAACATAAAATTCACCCACCATTCTAAAGATGTCGCATTTGCAGACGACCTACTTATTATGACAAAAGCAGTGTCCAACCCAGAGGCAGAGAATATCACGAACGCGGAACTCTGCAAAATCTCGACATGGGCAAGAGAAAACAAGCTTCAGTTCAACGAGAAAAATCCCAAGTCATATTCCTGACAAGGCGAAGGAGGAAAGAAAACAAAGAAATTAAGATCGACTTAAACAACAGACCCCTAATACAAGTGAACAGTATGAGGTACTTGGGCATTATATTTGTCCACAAACTAACCTTCAAAGAGTACAT
>Ga0123355_10021502_pt1 | contig 10327 bp, 11 predicted proteins | sample TergutEmb28metaG_3_FD_89872 | JGI IMG/M metagenome (GOLD analysis project Ga0123355, IMG submission 89872) | Embiratermes neotenicus P1 segment gut microbial communities from Petit-Saut dam, French Guiana - Emb289 P1 | ecosystem: Host-associated > Arthropoda: Insects > Digestive system > Gut ... | reverse complement strand
TACACAGCCCGAGGCACCATTGCAAACATAACTTCGCCCATTTTCATCTATGATAATTTTCCGCCTGTGAATATGCCCAAAGAAGATAACATCGAACACCTTGTCGCCAAACAGTCTTTCAAGATGGCTCTCGGAAAACTCGTCATAATCGTCAAGGATAATACCATCTTTATCCAAAGAATAATGTGTAAATATAATATTAACGCCTTTATAATTTATCTTGATTTCGTTTTGCATAGTCTTGATAAAGCGAAGGTCGTCGTTGTCAAGACTGTGATAAACATATTCCATGTGCTTGATACCTGCATAAGTCATTGTCGAGACCGACTTGTCATATCGAACAACACGTTGCTCGTGATTTCCAACGACGCATTTGATAAGGTCTTTATGTTTTGCGAGTAACTTTAAACACGCCGAATTATCCGGGCCAAATGTAATCGCATCGCCTAAAAAATACGCTTGTTTAATCTTACGATTCTTTTTTATGGACTTTATAACGGCCTCAAGTGCCTCCAGGTTCCCATGAATATCTCCAAATACTGCAATTGCCATATCCCATTATATTTGCCAATTGACTTGTGTCAAGCCTTGTTTTGCCAAGAACTCGTTCGCTTTTGAAAAGTGCTTGCACCCGAAAAACCGACCTCCCGCCAAAGGGGATGGATGTGCGGCGGTTAAAACAAGGTGCTGTGGGTTTTTAACAAGCTCTTGCTTTGCACACGCATCACGCCCCCAAAGCATAAATACAATTGGCGTTTCGCGGTCGTCAAGTTTCTTGATTATGTGGCTGGTAAATTCTTCCCAACCCTTGCCGGCGTGTGATTTGCTTTGACCCGCCCGAACCGTTAACACGGTGTTAAGAAGTAATACCCCTTGCTGGGCCCAATCCTCAAGGCATCCATGTGATGGTGCAACAATGCTGACGTCGTCTACAAGCTCTTTAAAAATATTCTTTAACGAAGGAGGGATTTTTGCACCACGTTGGACCGAGAACGCCAACCCATGTGCCTCACCAGGATTAATATAAGGATCTTGGCCCAAGATAACAACCTTGACGTTATCAAAGGGGGCAAGTTTTAAACTGTTAAAAATATCGTGCATGTTCGGATAGATTGTTCGGGTTTTGAACTCCGTTTTTAAAAACTCCCGCAACTTTAAATAATATGGCTTTGACCACTCGTCACGTAAAATATTATCCCAATCGTTTGCCAAATGAACCATATTAAAGTATAATGCATTAATGACAAGTGGACAACTCTTGAATCGTGTTCGATGGATTGTGGTGGGGTCGGTGGCCTTGCTTTTTGTCCTTGTGGTTGTCTTGGTTTTTCAAATCGCTATCCGGTTAAACAGCAACTCTACGGTCGCCGCACTTGAGCGTGAACAGGAGGCTTTGCAAAATCAACTTATCAACGCAGAACGTGACATAAGTTATTTCCAGTCCCCAGAGTTCATCGAGGACTGGGCACGCGAACACCTAGGGCTTGGTCGCCCAGGCCAATCAATATTTACCAGGTAGGTGACAAACCATGAAATTCATTCCAATTAAAACTCGCGTTGTTAATCCACCAAAGGATGAAATTTGGGATATCCTGGATACATTGAAAATCAAAGACGGCGACATCGTGTTTATAACAAGCAAGATCCTCGCAATTCATCAGGGCAGATGTCATCACAAGGACTCTGTAAAAAAAGAAGACTTGATTCGCCAGGAATCAACGCACTGGACACCTTATGAAAACAAAGGCGGGTTTTTTGTAAACCTAACCATCACCGATAATATTCTCATTCCGTCCGCGGGCATAGACGAGAGCAACGCAAATAACCACTATATCCTTTGGCCAAAAAACACCGATGCATTGTGTCGCGAGATCCGTGAGTATCTTGTTAAAAAGCATAATATTAAAAACCTTGGTATTATCTCGACCGACAGCCACACAATGCCGCTTCGCCTTGGGGTGACGGGAATTACAACGGGATTATCGGGGGTTATGCCGCTTCGTGATATCCGCGGTGAAAATGACATATTCGGAAAAGAACTTAAAATCACCCAGGTCAACCTTGTCGACCCTATCACATCCATGGCGGTGCTGATTATGGGCGAGGCCGCCGAGACAACACCAATAGTTATCCTCCGTGGACACAAACACATTACGTTCGATGCGAACGCATCTATGGATAATCTTAAAATTGCTCCTGATCTTGACCTTTACAAACCACTTCTTGATAACCTGGCACAGAACTTTATTTGAACATCTTCGCCTGCTGGGATATCAATACGATATTGGATAGTATTGTCTGCCATCAAAGGCGTTGTAAATTCGCCATTGATTTTAAATGTGCCTGTGATGTATTCAAGACCGGGATCCAATTCGTCGCTGAAACGAACACCGAACACATCAAGGTCACTGTTGTTTGTGGCGACGATGGTAAAGCAAATATCTTTACCTTTAACGGTATACGGACAGGACTGCTTTGTAATCTGCAGGTCAAGAACATCTATTTGGACTTCGTTACTTTCAAAATCAAACGGACCAAAACACATAATCGGACTCCTTTTATGGCGTAGGCTGTGTCGTATCAACCAAGATCAAAGCTTGTGTAAACTTGAATGTCGAGCCCGCCGGAATATCACCAATATTAGTTGTGGTTCTAAACCATATCCCAGTTTCATCGAATCGCAGAGGAATTGTTGCAATAACCGCACCTGCCGCGGTCTCGATCCACATTGTCCCTATTGTGGAACTTCCTTGATACCAAACAAGCTCGGGTATACGGTTGGGCAGTGCCGGGGGGATAAAGGGATCGGGCTGGCCTGAATATGCCAAGTAATAGGTCGTGTTATTTGAAAGTGTCACAAGCGAGGTCAACGCACCCGAACCCCAAAAATTATAGGTGTGTCCCGCATTAATAACCGAAACCGTGGCACCTAAAAACGTAGTTGTCGCCCGATAAGTTGTAACATCGGACAAAAACACGAAATGTTCAATGTTTTTAATGTTTGTCTCGATTCTGGTCAGGCGTCGCAAAATCTCGTCACAGTCGCAACCTTCCATACGTCCACCAAGTCGGGCAATATTTGAAATCTTCATTTTTCCTCCTCTTGTAAAGCGGCACAAAATGTTGCTTGCACCGATGCTTTGTTTGTTATGATGTTTGTTAAGCCTTGTTTAATTTCCCCGCGAATTAGTCCACAACCAATCTCCTTTGGGCCAAGTGAATCAATCTCAAGTGACCCCGTCCACGGATACCAATTCTCGCCATCAATCGTGAACTTTGGATCTACAAGGCAACCCGTCAAATCATCGATCAGGGTAACCTGTGTTGCAAAGAAGTCGCTTTGGTTCTCGATACATATAATGAAATCAATTATGCCGCCGGACGTGGCAATACTGCAACTTGCATCCTTGGTAATAACCAACTCAAGAACATCCACGCGATTAAGTGCAACATCATCAATCGCGAAATCGTTACCCGTCTGTGGACCGCCTTCGGCAAGCAATCGAATTGCAACTTGTGCGTTGTCTCCAGAGTCAAATATAGTTCCAATCTGCACCCATTCTGGGCAAAGCGGATTGATTACAATCTCATCGGTGAAGCTATGTCTATATATTTCGGTTGTACCATCCTCGGCAAGGACAACTGCACTAAACTCTGGGTTGACGTATCCTGTGGGTTGACGGCATAGATTCAGGACCCAATAGCTCACCATATATTTCGTATTTGGTTGAACTGTAATTGTGCTATGCTTTATTACAAAGCCCTTGGTATAACCATTAACAATCATCGCACGGCCTGTCTCGTTTCCGGTGGTGTGGTCGGCAATCCTCCACCAAGAGGGCAAAGCCGTGGACGGATGAGAATTTCCCCATGCAGCACTCATAATATTCTGAACGGTGTATTGTCCATCATTTGGCACAACCGAAGTCGGCGGTGGAACTTGTGGCATGACATAGTTAAAATCCGACAGTATCTCTGGGTATGGGTGTATGGTGCCTGCTGCGGGTTCAACGCCTGTGTTTGCAGCCGTCCCCGCCGGGAACAAGCCAAAAGTCCCACCATCACTTGCCGTTACAAGATTTGATGGATCTACTAAAACATTTGGGGCAATCGTCAAAGGCGTATATTTAACAGGTCCATTCATCATGTTGATATTGGTTACGGGCGAGGTATCTACCGAGACAATCCAAGTATTGTGAATCGTGCAATCAAGGTTTGTGGCCCCCGGCGGAATAACGCCAAAGTTCAAAATAACATTATCAAGCGGCGGACATTTTCCAATCACACCATCCCACGCCTCGGATACCAAATAGTTACCTGCCACAACATTTGAAAATTGAAAGGTCCCGTCCGAATTCGTTAAAACGGTATCAAGGACATTTCCCGACATATCTTGCAATGCAACAGGCACGCTTGCAATTACGCCGGTCGCGGTTGCGACCGTGGCTGTTCTGTTCCCGTCATAATAAAGCGTACCTGAAACTGTTGGCATTAATGTCCTCCTAGGCTGGGCGACCCACTTGCACACAGAACCGAATAGTAACTGTGCTGTCTTCCTCGATACTTGCTGGCCAACTGTTAAATGATATTGTATTTCCGCTCATCGTTGGTATGGCGGGAACTGCCACTCCGCCGTTAATCGAATAGGTAAAGGTGCTTGGGATATAGGTCAAATTCGGTGCCAAAATGTCACGGAATGTCAGTGGCGAGAAATCTCCTTCCTCTGTGCCAAACGTATGCTCAGTATTATTTCTAATTGTTACCGTGTAACAAAGTCTGCCTCCATAGACGGTATAGGGACAATCCGCCTCTTTGGTGACGTCAAGTTCCAAAACTTCAACCTCTGAAGGTTCACTTGCAACCGCCACTGCATCTTCACAAAGCAAGATATCAACAAATGCTTCATTTTCTAAGATCATGAAAATTTCCTCCTTTTTTAACAACTTGCCAAAAGAAAACACAAACAACATACGCAACAACAACACTCCTGACCACGACAATCAATACGGGTTCGTGTTTTATTACTGGCAACAACAAAGTTCTTTCCACAAAGGAGTACTTCGATTTTTGATTGACTGGTAATTGTGTTCTTTGGCATAACTCATGGTATGCATCATTCACAAAAAGTGTATCGAAACATATTCTGAATTACGTATCCTCACAACAACTGTGCAGGTATGAGAACTAAAAAAGGAAGGAGAATAAAATGGAGTTAATTCAAAACAAGGCCTTGATTGAATTGGAACTTTGCGGACAAACAATCGAAATCGCAAGCGAACCGATCGAAACCACGCCTATAAAGTTAACGGTAACAAAAAAACAAGACTGTGCATTTGTAATGGTAGGCGAACGCATCAAGTACACGGTCACAATCGAGAACGAATGCGGGGGCGAATTACACAATCTCAAGTTCAAAGACAAACTTGACGAGTGTGTTGAATTCGTTGAAGGCAGCTTCCGCGTCGGCGAACACCCTGCAACACCTGAACTTGTTGATGGAGTTCTTGAATATGTGATAACAGAGTTGACATCATGTGAAACACTTGAGATTACGTTCGAGGTTCTTGCGACAGAATCTTGCTGCCGTGGATGCAGACCTGACCCTGATCCAGTGCAAAGTGCAAGACCAACGGTCCGTGCAATGCATGCATTCAGTCCAGCGGTAGGTGGAACAGGTATCCCCGGTGCCACGATTCATGTTGAACGCCCAAATGGACAAGTGGTTTCGGCGACCGTTACGTTCGGGGGAACATGGAGCTTGGTTCTTGGAATGCCGATGCCGCGTGAAGGCGAGGTTTTCAAGGTTTGGCAAGTCGAACAGGGTAAAGAGCAAAGCGAAATCGTCACAGTCGTTGTGATTTAACAGGCAAAACTCACAACCAAAAAACACCAAAGTTTAAACGCTTTGGTGTTTTAAATATATAGGTATATAATGTCATATATGACCATTCTTGAACAAATTGAAAAAGACCTTGGACAAAGGACAAGTTCCTCGGATATTGCGGATTACCAATTCGCGTGCTTTAACATAGCAAAGGAGCAAAAAAAATCTCCAATGCTGGTTGCCCAAGACATGGCAAAAAACTTTAAAAGCAAAATTGCTACCGCTTGTGCAAGTGCCCCAGGGTTCATAAATTTTAGTATAACCGACGAGGCGTTATTGGAGCTTGGTAACAAAGTCTTAAAAACAAAAAAACTTCCAATTAAAAAAGAGGTCCCAAGAACCATCTTTTTTGACTATGGTGGTGCAAACGTTGCAAAGGAATTACACATCGGACATCTAAGAAGCCCGATAATCGGCGAGGCACTAAGACGCGTGTTCGAGGCACTTGGGCACAAAACGATTTCGTGTACTTACCTTGGTGACTGGGGATTGCAGATGGGGCTTGTGATTGCCGAGCTAGAACTGGCCCCTGTTAATAACATTACATTGGATATCCTAAACGATTATTATCCAAGGGCAAGCAAGCGAAAAGAATCAGACAAAGATTTCAAGGCACGTGCAGAAGAAATAACAAAACGCTTACAAAGTCTCGAGGAACCGTTTTATTCAATTTGGAAAAATATAAGGGAAGTCAGTGTCAACAAGATAAAAGAAAACTATGCCATCCTTAACTGTCGATTCGATTACTTTAACGGCGAAAGCAACGCCCAACCGTCCATTGAAAAAGTCATCGAACTATTAAAACCGCATACTAATCTTGACAAAGACTGTCTGGTTATGAACGTAAAACTGGACACCGACACGGGTCCAATGCCGCCGGTAATCTTGAAAAAGGGCAACGGAGGCGACCTTTATGCCACTACGGATATTGCAACGATTTGGCTTAGGTATCGTGACCACAGGCCAGACGAGTACGTCTACGTGGTCGACAACAGGCAGGATCTACATTTTCGCCAGGTCTTCAGGGCGGCAATCCAGGGCGGGCTTGTCCCCAACACCACAAAGTTCACACATGTTGGATATGGGACAATTAACGGCACGGACGGAAAACCGTTTAAAACGCGTGCAGGTGGAACGATAAAACTCGAAGAAGTAATTGACCTAGCGACTAAGGCGGCGACAGAAAAGGCAAGAGATCCAAAAAACGCACAAAAGATTGGTTTGGCTGCACTTAAGTTTGCTGATCTTTCAAACTCGGTCAAAAAAGACTATCGCCTTGACTTGGACAAAATGACGTCGCTCGAGGGAAAAACCGGACCATATCTTCTTTACACCGTTGCACGGATAAACTCTATCCTGCAAAAATCTGACAATCATAATTCAAAGCTCGCGATCACACGCGAAACACGCTCAATATTTTCGTTAATTTTAAAACTTGTTGACTCGTTTGCTTCTGCGGCGGCGAATTGGACCCTGAATGGAATAATAGATGCAACGTTTAATTTGGCGGCCGAGTTTAACAATTTTTACGCCACGACAAACATTATAAAAGGAAATCATCAACCGGTCGCAAGACTTGTGAAATATTGTATCGAGTTCGCCCTCGAGGTTCTGGCGATTGACCCGGTCGAAAAAATGTGATACTCTAAATCACATTCTGCGGTCGTGTTGGAATGGCAGACAAGCAGGTCTCAGAAGCCTGTGGGGGTTACCCCGTGTGGGTTCAAGTCCCACCGACCGCACCAGGGTTTGTATGATTGAAAATCTTTGCCTTTTATTGCGAATAGTTATACAATAGGAGTGTATATGGATAAAAAAGATGTGGTGAGAATAGCAACCGTATTTAGTGGAATCGGTGCAGTCGAACAAGCTTTCGTGAGAACAGATCGCAATCACGAGATAGTTTTCGCTTGCGACATAGATAAATTTGTCAAGCAGTCGTATTTTGCAAACTATGATATCTGTGAAAACAGATGGTACGATGATATTTACAAAATAGACGGGAGAAAGTATAAAGGAAAAATAGACCTTTTCGTCGGTGGTAGTCCATGTCAATCATTCTCCATGGTTGGCAAAAGAAATGGACTCGAAGACCTAAGAGGGCTATTGGTCTATGAATTTATAAGACTAGTTAAAGAGATTCAACCAAAAATATTTATTTTTGAGAATGTTAAGGGTTTATTAAGCCATGATAGCGGTAAAACTTGGGAAATACTTAAAAAGGCCTTTGAGGACGAATTAGATTTTTCAGTCCATCAAAAAGTTTTAAATGCTAGAGATTTTGGTATCCCCCAAAATAGAGAGAGATTGTTTGTTGTTGGCTTTAAAAAGACGCAGAAGTTTGGATTCCCGAAACCTTTGGAGTTAACTATAAGCATGAAGGATCTACTAGAAGACATAGTTGAAGACAAATATTTCCTCCCTGAAAAAGGAGTAAAGTTTGTGACGCTACAGAAAAATCTCGATAAACGGTATACTCAAATCAACGGCGATATTGCAATTTGCCAAAAGGCTAATCAACAGTTTAATTGGCACGGCGACTTTGTAAGCAGTGTGCCAACCAACATGGAGAAATACTTTCTTTCGGAAAATGTTAAAAAGTATGTTTTATCCAGTGGAACAAAGAACTTTTATTCTAGACCCGAAACTGATTTAGATGTTGCTCGACCCCTCCTATCTACCATGGCAAAAATGCATCGAGCTGGGGTGGATAATTACATAACACGCGGAGAAAGATTACGCAAGTTGACTCCACGAGAATGTTTAAGATTAATGGGGTTCTCGGATACGTTTAAAATCGTAGTTAGTGATACTCAAGCATATAAACAGGCTGGGAACAGCATCGTTGTGGATGTGCTAATTCAAATTCTTGAACAAATTTACGGGGAGGTGACCCACAAGTGAGTATAGTAAGCAATGGATATAGATTAATTGATGTGGCAAAAGCGAATGTGCCCGATTGTTTTGTTTTTAATACTAATAAGATTGGAAGAGGGGCCGGCGAGGCAAAATTCTATATTGGTGGAACGAGCTTGAAGAATTGGACTTCCTTTTTTGATGACTTTTCAATTCCTTGTTTCTTTACAAAGGGTGACTTGATAGATTACATGGATACAGCAAGGACTGAGTACGACAATCAGAGCCAGGGGTACAATAACGATATAGGACCATTGTGGCAGTTAAGAATGGACGACATTAGTAAATTGCCGGTAGATATATTCTTTACTATTTTCAGGAAGGTGGAAACCGACAGGTTAAGATTCTATATCCAGTCGAATGATGATATTTGGACAATGTTCAGGAAACTTGCATTGCCCATAATGACATCGTTAATAGTTCAAAAGATAGAAATTGCAGGTGCACACTATTTGTGGTTCAGGCCATATATCAACGAAATCGGAATTGAAAATGATGTCATACGTGATTTGATTGATAAAGAAATTGAAAAAGTTGAACAGGATAGAACTATAACTGAAACAACAAGATTGCAACTAACCAAGGCTCGCGTTGGGCAAGGTGCGTTTAGAGAAAATGTTATAAGCAAATTTAACGGACAATGCATAGTAACACAAATAAACGATGAACGCGTTCTAGTTGCCAGTCATATCAAGCCCTGGGTTGTTAGTGCAAATGCTGAGAAGTTGGACAAGGAAAACGGGCTTTTGTTTACCCCAACTTTTGACAAGTTATTTGACAAGGGATTCATTTCATTCAGAGATAGCGGAGAGATAATTCTGTCAGATCATTTTGCAGAACGCAATTACAAAATACTTAACCTAAAGGCAAAAGACAAGTTTGATATTAAGGCAACTCCGCAGATGAAAGTATATCTTGACTACCATAGAGAGCAAGTCTTCAGGAAATGACTTTTTTCGTAAAAATGATATAACTTAGCACAAACTATATCTAAAAGGAGAACAAAATGAAAAGAAATTATTTAATAACCAGCTTGATTCTTATAACAGCACTTTTTTTCTGCGGAGTATTCTTAACGTCAAATACAAAAAACAGTAACGCAATAAATGCAAGTTCTCGCCAAGGTCTTCCTACTTTTACTGCTTACAGGCAAGAACACTTTGTTATAAGTGGGGCTGCTGGGGCTCGCAGCATAACAAGACTAGCAGACAGTGTTCTCGCCATGGATGACCATAATATTATCGTTGACTTATCGGGCGAAGAACCAGGCGTTGACTTTGGCGGCATAATCACAGCAATCGCAACTAACGCGTTCAACGCTGTGGGCAACATTATTAGGGTTACCTTGCCTGAAACTTTGATAACTATTAACAATAATGCCTTCAGGGATAACATGATTTCCAGCATAATAATTCCAAACAGCGTCACAACTATCGGTGCAAGTGCGTTTAGGGATAATTTTATTAAAGAAGTCGTGATTCCTGATGGAGTGTTATCAATTGGAAATGACTCGTTTAGAAATAATGT
>Ga0123355_10021501_pt1 | contig 10327 bp, 10 predicted proteins | sample TergutEmb28metaG_3_FD_89872 | JGI IMG/M metagenome (GOLD analysis project Ga0123355, IMG submission 89872) | Embiratermes neotenicus P1 segment gut microbial communities from Petit-Saut dam, French Guiana - Emb289 P1 | ecosystem: Host-associated > Arthropoda: Insects > Digestive system > Gut ... | reverse complement strand
TTGCCTCTGTTTGCGCGCCCACCAAAGCGCAGTGGGCGGCGATAATCTCCAAACGGCAATCAGCAACGGCAGAATGTGTGTTCATGATACCCCCGGCCAGCTTAACTAATTTCCCCGCGTGACCTATGAGCGTAATTTGACGGGTGCCTTTGACGCAGGCGTAATCCAAAGCCTCCCCGACAAAATTGGAGCATTTTATTGCCTCCTCTATATTCAGCCCAAGCTCCTTCTGTGCGAAATCCCGCCCATAGTTTCCGGGGGTGATAAGCAGGCTTTTTTTCCCGGAGGCCATTTGGACGTCTATTTCCGCCTTTATCGTTTCCACAACCGCACGGTCGCTCATGGGCTCTACAATTCCAGTTGTGCCGAGTATGGACAGCCCGCCGACAATCCCCAGCCGACCGTTCATCGTTTTACCGGCCAGCCTATCTCCGCCCGGTATGGAAATAACAACCTTGATTCCGCCTGTGTAAGCAAACCGCTCGCAAACTTCCCGAACTGCCGATTTTATCATCATCATTGGCACGGGGTTTATAGCGGCGTCTCCCACGGGAACTTTCAAACCGGGCTTTGTCACGCGGCCAATGCCCTCGCCGCCGTCAACCACTATGCAATCGGTATCCGTTTTGGATACAGCGGCAAAAACCTTTACGCCATTTGTAACGTCGGGGTCATCACCAGCATCTTTTATAACGGAGCATTTAGCCAAACCGTTTTCCCATAATACATCAGCAACGTCAAGATTTATCGGCCTGCCGCTACTATCCTTTACCACAACCTGCCGGGGCGGACTGGAAGATAAAAGCGTGATTGCCGCCGCCTTTGCCGCTGCCGCCGCACACAAACCCGTCGTAAATCCCGTTCTGAGTTCTTTCACTGAATCACCCCTATAACCGTCCTCTCCAGACAATATTCAGAACGCAATTGACAGCGGATTCGCAACATAAAATCAGCAAACAATTGGACGGGCTGGCTGATTATTTTTGTACGCCTCTGAAATATGCTCTATCGCGCACAACAGTTTGGCGTTATTGCTTTCCTGAGATACGGCAATGCGGTAGTAGCTGCCGTCCAGACCGTGATAATTTCCGCAAGAACGGATTCTTATCCCCATTTTATCCAACTCCTTGTGTAGCTCAAATGGGTAGGGGTTCTGAAGGAACACATAATTGGCCTCAGACTGAAATACCCTATAACCCAGCCGCGCCAGATTGCTTTCCATCGCTGTTCTTTGCTCGGTTATATAGCTTACGGTTAGTCTAATGAAACTTTCCGCGTCATCGAGCGCCGCCATACCCGCAGCCCCTGCCAGATTGGAAACAGGCCAGTCGGATCCGTTGTAGTAAAGATTGTCTACAAGTGTCTTATCCGCGCACATCGCATACCCAAGGCGGATACCCGGCAAGCCGAACAGTTTTGTAAACGCTTTTAGAATGACAAGATTTGAATAACGTTCAAGAAAAACCTTGCTCGTGTATTCACTTGGCTGCTGCGCGAATTCTAAAAAGCACTCGTCAACGGCAACTATTGCGCCGATTTGCTTGCAGCAGCCCAGCAATCGCTCAATCAGCCCAGCCTCTGTAAGTTTGCCTGTGGGGTTGTTTGGATTGCAGACAAACACTAAGCCGGGCCTCTCGCTGTGAACCGCCTCAATAAAATCGCCGCCCAGGATAAAGCCGTCTCTCTCGGATAGCGTATGGCGGATTACTTCTGACCTGAAAGACCGGGCAGACCGTTCGTAATCCGAGAAAGTGGGGGCGGTGATCATGACCTTTTTCGCCCCCGCCGCCCTGGGTAACCGAAAGATAATATCAGAAGCCCCATTGCCGCAAAATATCCATCTAGCCTTTATCTTTTCAAATTCCGCTATTTTCTCCCGCAGCTTGACCGAAAAGTTGTCGGGGTAAAACTCGCAGTTCGCAACCTCGCGGATAATCGCGCTTTTCACACCTTCAGGCATACCCAAAGGATTTATATTCGCCGACAAATCTATAACGCTCTCTTTGCCGTCTTCAAAAACCGCATTTCCGCCGTGGCTGTATTCATACATACCCGGTCCCCCCTAAAACGGAAAAGATAACGCCACCCGCCGACAACAAAACTACCGCAATGATTGTCGCCGCGTATATCAAGCGGTTGGCGGAAATAATGTGTTTGGGGCATGGCTTATGTATCTCGTCGCCTATCGTCGGATTGTGGATTAGCACGCCATGATAGTAATTATCCCCGCCCAAGCACAAGCCTAAAGCACCGGCGCAAACCGATTCAGTTTGAGCGGAATTGGGACTTTTATGGTTATGCCTGTCCCTTATGTAAATCCGCACCGCTCTTTTTGTGTCGGCGCCAACAAAGACGCTCCCCAATATCATCAACAGCGCGGAAATTCTTGACGGGACAAAATTTACCACATCGTCGAGCCGCGCCGCGAATTTCCCGAAATACTCAAAATCATCATTTTTGTAACCGATCATCGAATCGAGAGTATTGATTGCCTTGTATGCCATCCCCAACGGAGCGCCGCCGATAAAAATAAAGATCAGCGGAGCTATAACACCGTCCGACAAGTTTTCGGATATGGTTTCAACGGCAGCTTTTACTATTTGCGGAGCACTTAAGTTTTGTGTTTGTCTCCCTACGATGAACGAAAGGTTTTTCCTTGCGCTTTCGATATCACCGGCGGCTAAAGAGTAGTAAACCTTCATGCTTTCGCCCTTAAGCGCCTTTGCCGCGATAAGAAAGTAGCATATAACCGCTTCCCCAATCAGGCCGATCCAAAAACTAAAGCGGTACAGCCCCGATGTAACAAAATATGTGGCCGCAAACGAAACCCCGACGATTATCAGCGTCAACATCATGCCCACAATAAATTGAATTGCGGGGCTTTTTGACTTGGCATTCCTAAAAGCCTTAATCCCCAACGAAATACCGCCGCCAATCATCCTCATTGGGTGAAAACGATTTTGCGGATCGCCGATTGCGCTATCCAGTAAAAACGCCATAATTACAATGAGCGCCGCTATGGTTCCTCTTCCGATACCCACAAACCTCCCGAAACTCCATATGTATCACAGCAAAAAAGGCTTCGATCACATGATCAAAGCCTTTGAATTATATAACGAAAACAACCTGCAATCACCAGTTGGTGTGACAGCTTTAACGTCATTACATACAAAGTCCTCATATCCTGTGAAGCTTCATAACGACATGAACCGCCTCTCGGCTCACTTTACTGGCAGGTCTTCCGACTTAGACATCATCATTTTTCCAAACCTTCCCAGGATTATCCCAGTGGCTGCGAGATGCGCTTGGAAAAACTCCGTCATTACGGCAGCAGGACTGTTCAGGATTTACACCTGATTCCCTTTTCACATAAACGTTTACACCGTCTATGGACCAGAAATCGTATGTATTCGATGTTACCATAATAGCCTTTTAAAGTCAAGCACATGCTGTTTATACTAAGCTGCTAGGCTATGCAATCAAACAGTTCGTTTTTACGCCGCCGTAAAGAGAGTTACCGTATCTCCCAACAGAGGCTCCTTAACCGCGCACAACAACTGATTAATCATCTCCATCACCTGTGCAAGCTGCGGGTCCCAAAAACAAAACAAGTGCCAGCAAAAGGCTGCACCGCTTTCTTCGCCTTTCTTTAAACAGGGCATAAAGCACCGTCCACCCTACATCACAGAGGGCAGCTGCGCGTCCTTGTCGCCAAACATCTTCTTTAGCAGCACAGGCGTTATCAGTGAAGTCACCACAACCACAAGAATAACGCTTGAGAACAAATCCACGTTCATAAGCCCTACGCCTACGCCCTGGGTGGCAATGATGATCGCGACCTCTCCCCGCGAGATCATCCCAACCCCTACCTGCATACACTCGCTTCTGGAATACTTGCACAGGAACGCACCGAACCCGCACCCGATGAACTTTGCCGCCACCGCCACGACAAGCAGCAAGATGGTGAAAGTCACCGTGTTTCTGTCCAGCCCGGCAAAGGACGTTCCCAGGCCGACGCTGACGAAAAATATCGGCGAGAAGAACATATACGAGAGGACGGCCGTGTTTTCCACAATATGCTTTTCTGCCTTGCTGTTGCACAAAACCAGCCCCGCGATATACGCCCCGACAATATCGGCGACGCCAAACCGCTCGGACAGGTAGGCCATAAAGAAGCAAAAAGCCAGGCCGAAAATAGGCAACCTCCTTAATCCGCCGCCCTTGACGCTCAGGTGCTCGAAAAATTTGAAAGCGACTATCCCACAGATTGCGGCTATCGCGAAAAACATGCAAATCCTCAGCAAAGTCATCCCGATGTTGGCAAAAGATACGTCCCCCGCGCCGACGCCCATACCCATCCCCATCATGATGGAGAGAATAATTATCCCGAGAATATCGTCGATAATCGCCGCACCCAGTATGGTTGTTCCCGACTTTGTTTTCAGTTTGCCCATTTCCTGAAGCGCCTCAGCGCTTATGCCCACCGAGGTCGCGGTTAAAACCACTCCGATAAAAATGCTCTCCCGGGTACCTTGTCCAAAATTAAGTGCGAGGGCAAATCCACCCGCAAGCGCGAGCAAAGCCCCGATCACTGCGATGACGCCCGAGGCCTTGAGTGAGCCGCGCAGCTGCTGGAAATCCGTTCCTAGCCCGGCCGCGAACATGATAAGTATTACACCCACTTCGGCAAGCGCGTTCATTATATAGCTCGGCTGTATAATTCCCAATATGGCCGGCCCCAATATGATACCGGCAAAAAGTGCGCCAACCACCTGCGGGAGATGAACTCTGCGCGTAAGCAGCCCGAATATTTTTGTGACGACGAGTATAAGCGCCAAGTCCAGCAGAAATCTGGCTTCCATACCGGCTCCCCCGAGATTTAGAGTGTTATTCCTAAAGCTGCGCCGCGCGCAACCGGTTATTTAAACTTGCCTGCCTTGCCTTCTTCGGTAAGCTCCTTTTGAATTATGCTGGCCGCCGCGGCATATTTTTTATATTGCGGGTTTATAAGCAGGTAAGCCATCGGTCCGATTGTGGTGAGCACCGCGACTATAAAACTAATGCCATACGCAATTGTAAGCGGGTCTCCGTAACGAAATAGGGTGAAGATGAACCATCCATCCTGCCACTGTTGCCAAAGGCTCCAAAAGCCGCCGAGCAACGCAAGCACCGCCAGCGCTTTCCCGCCACTGTGAATCAGCTTGCCGAAAAGCAGGCTGACGCACAGCACAATAAACGAGAGCGGGGAGAAGGAAAGGTCATTCACAACAATGAATAGCGTCTCCACAATGAAAAAGATTACCCGCATCGACGCCATCGTCACAACCGCGACAAACGCGATTTTGCGCCCGTCCGCCAGGCTAGGGTCATCCCGCATGGCGTCGCTCCATTTTTCATCGTAGCGCTCTTTAAAAAGGTTAGCCATTATATCACCGCGCCTTCCCAGATTTCTGCGTCAAGCATATCACAATCCCAGGGGATTGTCCACCGATGCGCCGCATTCGTTTGCGTTGTAGATACGCTTAGGAATGCAGATTCTAAGCACCCGCGAGCTCGGATGTGCAGGAGGGGCAGCGGGTGGCGTCGTTGTGTACCATGACAAAGCAATAGGGACAATGGCGCTCGGGCAGCGCGTTCTTTTTCTCCTCGCGGGCAATCAGCCTGTTCATGGCGCGGACGATCAAAAACACAATAAAAGCCATGATGGCAAAGTTTATGATCGAGGTGATAAACGCGCCGTACCGCAAAGACACCCCAAGAACATGAAATTCCAACTGGTCAAAATGCTGGTTGACAAACAGGCCGATGACCGGCGAGAGAATATTATCGGTCAAAGATGTTACAACCGCCTGAAACGTTCCGCCGATAATAACGCCCACCGCAAGGCTCATCACGTTTCCTTTAAGGGCGAAATCCCTGAATTCATGCAGGAATTTTTTCACTGTAATCACGCTCCCCATAGATTTTACCATATCAGCAGAATGTGGTGAAATTGCGCATTGGCGGCCGGCTGCCCCTTTAGGGGCGAGCCGCTGCACATAAAGTAAAATGCCCACATCCTTTTGTGGACATTTTACCACAGTGCGCACCCCGTGTAAATATATGAAGCCGCCGCCTGTTGGATACAGGAATTCATCTACATCTGGACAGCCGGCTGATATTATTATCTGTTAGATTTTTACAGTAAGCCCGCCAAAATTGCCGCGATTTCCCGCACCCAGTAAAAAGGCAAAAGCCGGAGCGGTGTGCGCGAAGGTGCTGCGCTTGGGCTCAGCCCCGCCTGCCTTGCCAAATTATGGGCGCGCAGCATGTGGAAGCCGTCTGTCGCGATTACTACGTTTTGAGGCAGGCCGTTTTCGGTGATTATAGCCTGCGAGAATGTTATGTTCTCGTATGTATTGGTTGAGCGATCCTCAAGGAACAGCCTGCTCTCGCAGACGCCGTTTGCCACAAGCCACCGCTTCATGGCCTCGGCCTCGGAGATATACGCGCTGCCGCCGAGCCCGCCCGACAAAACCGCAACGGAATCAGAGTTTTCATCCATATATGCGCGTGCTGCCTCCAAGCGTAATTGCAGTATGAGTGATGGCCGGTAGCCGTCTACCCGCGCACCGAGCACGATGACAGTCGTATCACCGGCGGGAGGCTCCAGACTCATTGCGTTTACCATAAGCGCCGATATCACAGCGAAAATAACTATCGCAGCGGAGATAAGCGCGACCGCCAAGTTTGTTATGATTTCCCCCAAAAGGCGCTTTCGCAGGTTTTTCCAAATGCGCATAAAAGCATCCCACCGCAAGCAAAGCCAAAGCCCCGCAACCGACACGGCGATGAACGGAAGCACAAGCCCAAACCTAAACCAAAAGCCCTGAATCAAGCTGTAAAGAAGCAGCAGAGCGAATACGACGGCTAATCCGCGCCGGAAGGATTTCATTGAGGTTGCTCCTCGCCTGCTCTCTCAAAGAACACGTACTCCCGGGCGAAATCCTCGCCGGTTCTGGGCGCGCCGAAGAACATGTTGGTTATAGAATTGTTCGCGCGGTGCAGCCGCTCAATGTCGTGCTCTCTGAGTCCAAACGGATTGGCTGGATCCTCAAAACTTTCAATCGCGTCCCCCACCGAAAGTACGCGAATCTTGATGGAGCCATCCGCGCGACGGTACTGCACCCAGATCGGCACAAACCGCACCCGCTCCAAAACAGGGCGCTCCCCGGCTTCCATGATCACGTCCAGCTTCAAAATAATGCTGATATCCCGCGGCTCGGTGCGCTGGGTCGAAATAAAGTTGCCAAGTGAGGGCATGATGAACCCCGTGCGCTCCACCCCTTCGATATCGGTAAGCTCCCGCACCAGCATGGGTTGCAGGACATGTGGGTGCGCCGCCAGCACAAAATCCGCTCCGTGGTAGAGCATCAAATCCATCCAGTGCAAAAAGACAGCCCGTGTGTGCTCCTCGTACTCGTTGCCCATGTGCGGCTTTGCGATTATCAGGTCGGGTTCGAGTGCGCGCGCCTGTGCGAGGTTGGCGATTACGTTCTCCTCGGTCAGCATGTTGACGAGGTACTCCCGCCCCTGCGGGATGGGTATCCCGTTGGTGGAAAATGTCCACGCCAGAATGGCGATCTGGAAGCCCTCATACTCCACAATGGTAATCTGTTCGCTGTCCTCCTGTGTGCGATAGGTGCCGGTGTAGCCAAGCCCCACCGAATCGAGGATATCCAGTGTCCGAAGCAGCGCGGTCGCGCCCCAGTCCAGGCTGTGATTGTTGCAGGTGCTCACGAAGTCGAAGCCGTTTACCGCCAGCGCATAGGCAAATTCATCGGGGGTGTTGAACTGCGGAAAACACCTTGGGCCGATCTCTGGCCCGCCGAGAACCGTTTCCAGGTTGCCGATAGTGAAGCCCTCGTTGAGATCGTCTTTGACCTGGACGAAGTTGTGGGTAAAGTCGAAGCCGCCGTCCCCCCAGGTCTCTGCGTCCCATACCTGGTCGATGTGAACCATCAGGTCGCCGACGGCAACGATTGTAAGGCGGCGCTCGGCAGGCTCCGGCGGGATTTCTTCAACTTCCGGAGCTTCAATCGCTAGAATTGGCGGCGCTATTTCACTTTGCGGTGGCTCCTGCTGGGGCGCGGGTGCGCAACCGGCAAACGCGAAAGCCATAAAAATCGCCGTGATCGATATCAGTAATAACTTGTTGCGCATGGGGGTATCTCCTTTCAGGTTAGCGGTTTTCATAAAATTATGTCATCTGTTGCGGCTGATTGAGAATCTTGTGCTGAGGGTTCGGGCTGCTCGGTGACTTCCTCTTCCGCAGCAAAGTATTCGTCGCGCTTAAGAAAATAAAGTTGAGCCCATGCAGCATAAACATAGGCACTTAATGCTATTGCCGCTAGCTGCCAAAACAGATTTTCCAACATAACCAGGGTTGTCAGCCCGCTTAAATGCACAAATAACCTTATGGTTATAAAAGGCAGCAAGGCCAATAAGAGCCAAAAGATAAAAGACAGATCCAAAAGAACCAGCTTCAGCACTTGTTTTTTTGTCATCTCGTGGCTTATGTCTATGGCCTGTAATGCGGTCGTATCGGGAGAGCCGCTGAGGATATACGGTACAAAGCGGTATTGATACACTTTGATAATGAGCGGTATCGCAAACAAAAGTTGCGGCAATAACGCATCTGAAATAATCCATGGTATCAAAATCAAAAGGCCCCACATCAAAAGAACCAAATTAAATTGTAGCATTGCGCTTACAGCAGCCAGATATCTCCCACGGCGGAAAAAAGAAAATAAGTTTAAAAGCTTCCTTTCGCCATACGGAGCTTTTAAGTAACAGGACATCCACCCTAAAAACAGGGGCAAGTCAATGAAAATTATGGTAGCCCAAATAATCAGCATTCTGACCCACGGATTGATTCCTCTGAAATCGATGTTAAGCACAAACACAGGAGCCGTTATAATCACTCCAGCCACAACGCCTGCCAGAATATAATACCAAAAGGATTTTCCCAGCTCATCCCATGCTTTGCCTTTTACCATATCCCGTGTCCAGTTCATGCAATCGTCATCTCCTTAAAATGAAAATTAAAATAACAAAATGCACTGTGGCAGTTTTTTATGTGCCAGATAGCTACTTCTCCGGAATCCCGCTTGCATCACATATGTACTTATAAACCGACGCGCTCAAGCGCTCAATGCCTTCCAAATCGCAGACGGTATCCCGCCTAGTGTGGATTCTGGGAATATAAAGCGGCCCCAGCAGCGACCGCTTCTGATACAAGAGCGTAACGCCCTTTGGGAAAACGGCGTGATCGCTGTTGCCGGCCAGTCCGCCGCGCACTTTGGCGACGTCAAACCCTTCGCCCTTAAAGAAATCGGCCATCCGATGCCAGTCTTCATGCTTTTTCCTTGTCATAAGCGCGAGGACGTCGCCGTTGCCGATACAGTCGAGATTGATGACTCTGCCGTTTGCTTTGTCGGGGTGAGTTTTTCTCCGCCATTTGGCAAAGGCGCGCGAACCCAAAAGCCCCGGCAGTATCTCTTCGTGGTCAAAAAGCACGAAGGCGCATTTTTTGCGCAGGTCAGGGTTTTCGGCCACCAACATGGCCATGTTGAAAACGCCGATCACCCCGCTGGTGTTGTCGGAGTGGTTGTGTTTGTTCTTGATTAAAAACACCGCCGCGAAAACAGCGAAAAACAGGATGTCGATGGCAATGGACGTTGTACTAGTCAAGAACCCTACCCCCCGCAGGTGTCCCTGCAAAAAACCCAGACCGGCAAAGATAATCAGCAACACTACAGCGCTCAACGCCGTACCGACAAGGGGGCTGGCCGCCATCAGAATTCCGTTGTTTGCGGGAGTATCGTAATGGGCGGTAATCAGGATATCCGCGTCCGGCGGACCCACCAGCAGGTTTTTGCTGGTCAAGCCGAATAGGTTTCGGTCTTTCCTGACAGTGATTTCCTCGTCGCTGTAACCAAGCCTGGCAAATTCGGCTTGGCAGTGTTCGAGAAAGGCGTCCTTTTCCCTGCGCCACATTCTCGTTTCAAACTTTGCAAAAAAGCTATCGGCTAAAACACGCAAATTCTCGCTGACCATTGACACGTCTCCTCACAAATCAAGGGTTTTTTACACAGTCTGCGCCGAAAATCAGTATACTATAATTTGGCTATGCAGTCAATTCGGCAGCTGGTTACCCTGACTTTAAAAGGCATATTTATGAGATTTTGATATCGTACCAGCCGGCGACGTCGAGTTGGTTAAAATCGTTGCTACCCACAACCACAACCGTACCGTCAGGCTGCAGCCCTACGGTATGTTGCCAGCC
>Ga0123355_10021500_pt1 | contig 10327 bp, 6 predicted proteins | sample TergutEmb28metaG_3_FD_89872 | JGI IMG/M metagenome (GOLD analysis project Ga0123355, IMG submission 89872) | Embiratermes neotenicus P1 segment gut microbial communities from Petit-Saut dam, French Guiana - Emb289 P1 | ecosystem: Host-associated > Arthropoda: Insects > Digestive system > Gut ... | reverse complement strand
CGCGACATCACGCCGCTCATCCCGCAGCTGCGCGCGGGGCGCTGCGCGCGCGCTGGCCCGGGCGCGGCGCTCGCCGTCGACTGGCCGGCCCCGGACAAGATCCTGCACCTGATTGCCAATCTGAGTGCCGCCAGCGTGGCACTGCCCGAGCGCGTCGCCGGCCGCGTGATCTTCGCCACCCATCCCGGTATCCGCGCGACGCTCGCGCGCGGCACGCTGGCGCCGTGGAGCGTGCTGTGGCTGCTGGAGAGCCGCAATGACCGCAGCTGAGCGGCGTGCGGCGCGGCGGCGCCGCGCGGCGACCCCGGGGGTGGAAGGCCCGGTGATCCCGCAGGCCACTTATCGCGTGCAGCTCAATGCCGGCTTCACGTTCCGCGATGCGACCGCGATCGTGCCGTACCTGGCCGCGCTCGGGATCAGCCACGTGTACTGCTCGCCGTATTTCCGCGCCCGCAGCGGCAGCCCGCACGGCTACGACGTCGTCGATCACAATGCGTTCAACCCCGAGATCGGCGAGCGTGCCGACTTCGAGCGCTTCGTCGCCGCGCTGCGCGCGCATGGCATGGGGCACATCGTCGACATTGTCCCCAACCACGTCGGCATTCTTGGCGCCGACAACGACTGGTGGATGGACGTGCTCGAGAACGGCGAGGCTTCGGCCTATGCCGAGGTCTTCGACATCGACTGGGCGCCATCCAACCCCGACCGTGCGCACAAGGTGCTGGTGCCGGTGCTGGCGGACCCTTATGGCACGGTGCTCGAGCGCGGTGAGCTGCAGCTGCGTTTCGAGCCCGCCTCGGGCTCGTTCGCGGTGTTCTACCAGTCGCATCGTCTGCCGCTCGACCCGCGCACCTATCCGCGCATCCTCGACCGTGTCGCCGCGCTGGTCTCCAACAGTGAGCTGGAGAACATCCGCCGCGCCTTCGCCGCGCTGCCCGGTCGGCACTCCCCCACACCCGAGCAGGTGGCCGAGCGCAGCCGCGAGAAGGAGCTGCACAAGCGTCGCCTGGCGGTGCTCGCGGCCGGCCGCACCGCGGTCGCCGCGGCGCTCGAGGCCGCCGTACGCAGCTTCGCCGGCATCGCCGGCGCGCCGGCGAGCTTCGATGCGCTGCACGAGCTGCTCGAGCTGCAGGCCTTCCATCTGACCTACTGGCGCGTCGCCGCGGACGACATCAACTACCGGCGCTTCTTCGACGTCAATGACCTTGCGGCGCTGCGGGTCGACAACGAGACCGTGTTCGAGGCCACGCACCGGCTGCTGCTGCAGCTCATCGCCGAGGGCAAGATCGACGGACTGCGCGTCGATCACGTCGACGGCCTGTACGACCCGGCCGGGTACGTGCGCCGCCTGCAGCAGCGCATCGGCATGGTCACCGGCCGGCCGTGGCGGCGGGCGCTGTACCTGGTGGTCGAGAAGATCAGCGCCTCATTCGAGCATTTGCCCGACGGCTGGCCGGTACACGGCGAGACCGGCTATCACTTCATGAACGTCGTCAACCGCATGCTCATCGACGCTGCGACACAGGCGCGCATGGACCGCGTGTACCGGCTTGTCACCGGCGAGCCGCTCGAGTGGCGCGATGTCGCCTACGAATGTCAGCAGCTCGTGCTGCGACGCTCGCTGGCGTCCGAGCTCAACGTCGCCACCAACCAGCTGGCGCGCATCGCCCGCTCCGACCGCAACACCCGCGACTTCACCTTCAGCAACCTGCGCCACGCGCTGGCCGAGGTCATCGCCTGCTTCCCGGTGTACCGCACCTACGTCACCGACACCGTGTCCGACGGCGACCGGCGCTACATCGAGTGGGCCATCGCCACCGCGCGGCGGCGGCGCGCCGCCACCGAGGCGTCGGTGTTCGATTTCGTGCGCGCGGCGCTCTTGCTGCAGTTGCCGGCTGCCAGCGACGGCGAGTGGCGCGTGCGACGCGCGTTCGTCATGAAGTTTCAGCAGATCACCGCACCGATCACCGCCAAGGGCATCGAGGATACCGCGCTGTACCGCTACAACCGGCTGATCTCGCTCAACGAGGTCGGCGGCGAGCCCGGCAACTATGGCGGCGGCGTGCGCGCCTTTCACGCGGACGCCGAATACCGGGTGCGGCACTGGCCGCACGAGATGCTCGCCACCTCCACCCATGACACCAAGCGTTCCGAGGACGTGCGCGCGCGGCTCGACGTGCTGTCGGAAATGACCACGCCGTGGCGCGAGGCGGTGCGGCGCTGGACGCGCATCAACCGCACGCGCAAGCGCGAGGTCGACGGCGCGCAGGCGCCCTCGAGCAATGACGAATACCACTTCTACCAGACGCTGCTCGGCAGCTGGCCGCTCGGCGCAGCGGATGCGGCGGGCGCCGGTGCCTACCGCGAGCGCCTCGAGGCCTACATGATCAAGGCGGCGCGCGAGGCGAAGCTGCGCACCAGCTGGACGGAGAGCGACCCCGCGTACGAGGAGGCGCTGCTGCAGTTCGTGCGCAGCGCGCTCGAGCCGCGCGACAACAACCTGTTCCTCGCCGACTTCCTCGAGTTTGAGCGGCACGTAGTGCGTTTCGGCCTGCTCAACAGCCTGTCGCAGACGCTGTGCCGGCTCACGGCTCCGGGTGTGCCGGACACCTACCAGGGCAACGAGTTGTGGGACTTCTCGCTGGTGGATCCGGACAATCGCCGACCGGTCGATTATCAGCACCGCCGCCGCCTGCTCGCGGAGCTCGAGCAACGCGCACCCACGCTGCCGGTGCGCGAGCTGCTCGAGAACATGGAGGACGGCCGCTGCAAGCTGCTGCTCATCTGCAAGGCACTGCAGCTGCGGCGCGCGCAGCCGCAGCTGTTCAGCCACGGCGACTACCGGCCGCTGCGCGTGCACGGCACCCGCGCGCATCACGTGTGCGCGTTCGCGCGCCGCTGCGCGCGGCAGTCGCTCGTCGTCATCGCGCCGCGGCTGTACCGGCGGCTGCTCGATGATCCGGCGCGGCTGCCGCTCGGCACTGCGGTGTGGGAGAACACGCTGATCGAACTGCCGCGCGACGAGCCCGGCGGGCGCTCGCTGCACAACGTGCTGGACGGCGCGCAGCTGCAGCCGGTGACGTACGGCGAAACGCTCGGCATACCGCTGGCGCAGGCACTGGCGGAGTTTCCGGTGGCGCTGCTGACCGCAGGGTGTGAGGCGCCGGCTGACGCAAGCGGCGCAGGGGCGCGCGATGGTTCCCAAATCGAGCAATGCGCATGAGTAATGCGCATTGTGCCCGCAGGAGAGGAGGCAACGCGCCCGCGGTGTGTGCGTTGACGTGGGGAACATGCGCTGCGCCTCCGCCGAACGGTGCGTCCTCTACGGCCTGAAGTCCGCAGCTTCCGCGTCTGAAGATATGGTGATACCAGTTGGCATGCGGTACCGACTCATGAGGTTCACCGCGCTGGCGGCGGCACTCGCGCTGCTCGGCGCCTGCGCCGCCAGCAGGACCGCCGGGTCGACCGCCGGCAGCGTCACCCCCGCGGAGCAGCGGGCGCTTGCCCGTTACCTGGCGTACGCCGGTCCGCCCATCCCCTACTTCACGTGGCTCGGGCAGTTCTACAGCTGGGAGCCGCTCAGCAGGAATCAGCTGGTGGTGTATACCACCGCGAACGACGCCTATCTGCTCAGAGTCTGGCCGCCGTGCGATCTGCGGTTCACGGGACTCAGCATCGGGCTCACCTCGACCATCGACACCGTGAACGCGCGCACCGATTCAGTCGTGGTCAGGTCCGAGGGCATCGGTCCGATGCGCTGCCCCATTGATGAGATACGCAGGATCGACTATCAGCGCATGCGGGCGGATCAGCGCCAGCAGGCCGCGCCGGCCAACCCAAGCGCACCGCCGAGCCAGGCGGCGCCGCCCAACCAGGGTGCGCGCAGCTGAGATTTCGGCGATAGCCCGTGCGCCAAGCTCTCTACGGAGTGCTCGGCTGGTGAGGTGAGTTGGCAGTCGTCAGCGATAGCCGCGCGCCTGCAGCGTGAAAAGGTGCGCGTAGCGCGCGTTGAGACGCATCAGCTCCTCGTGACTGCCGCGCTCGACGATGCGCCCGTGGTCCAGCACCGCGATCTGATCCGCCATGCGCACCGTGGAGAAGCGGTGTGAGATGAGGATGGTGATGCGGTCGCGGGCGAGCTGGCGGAAGTGCTCGAACACCTCCGCCTCCGCCTGCGCGTCCATCGCAGCGGTCGGCTCGTCGAGCACCAGAATATCCGCGCGCGTGCGCATGAAGGCGCGCGACAGGGCGATCTTCTGCCACTGTCCTCCGGAGAGCTCGCGGCCGTCGCGGAACCATTTGCCGAGCTGGGTGTGGTAGCCCGCCGGGAGCGTGTCGATGAACTCGCTTGCCTGCCCCTTGACCGCAGCGGTGCGCCAGCGCTCCTCGTCCTCGAAGAAACGCTCATCGCCCGCGCCGACGTTTTCGCCCACCAGCATCTGGTAGCGGGCGAAATCCTGGAAAATCACACCGATGCGCTCGCGCAGCGCGGTCTCGTCCCAGTCGGCGAGATCCTGCCCGTCGAGGAGGATCCGACCCTCCGTCGGTGCGTATAGCCGGGTCAGCAGCTTGATCAGGGTGGTCTTGCCCGAGCCGTTCTCTCCCACGAGCGCGAGACTGGTGCCGGGAGTCAGGTGCAGGCTGATGTGCTCGAGCGCCGCCTCCTCGGTCCCCGGGTAGCGGAAGCTCACGTCCGCGAAGCGCACACCGTCCTCCGGATGCGGGCCGCGCACGGCGCTGCCGCTCGGCCGCGGCACCTGCTCTTCCAGGTACTCGTAGAGCGTCGAGAGATACAGGTTGTCCTCGTACATTCCGCCCACCGCCGCGAGCATGGCCGACACCGCTGCCTGCCCCTGGCGGAACAGCGCCACGTACATGGTCATCTGGCCGAGCGTGATCAGCCGCCGCACCGTGGTAACCGCAATCCAGGCGTAGGCGCCATAGAGCGCGGCGGTCGCGATGAGCCCGAGGGCAAAGCCCCAGGCATCGCGGCGCATGGTGAGCGCGCGATCCTCCGCGTACAGCCGGCGGAAGATGTCGCGATAGCGCTCGAGCAGACGCGGCCCGAGGCCGTACAGCATCACTTCCTTGGCGTGGTCCTCGCGGGCGATCACCGTCTCGAGGTAGATCTGCATGCGCGTCTCGGGCGAACGCCAGCGAAACAGGCGAAAGGCGTCACCGGAGAACTTGGCTTCGGCCACAAAGGCCGGCAGACCCGCCAGCAGCAGCACCGCCACGGCCCACGGGGAGAAGCGTGCGAGCAGCACGCCGTAGCTCACCAGCGAGATGGCGTTCTGCACCAGCCCGAAGGTGCGGGTCACAAGACTCAGCGGCCGGGTGGAAGCTTCGCGGCGCGCGCGTGTCAGCTTGTCGTAGAACTCAGAGTCCTCGAAGTGCTGCAGCTCGAGCGTCAGCGCCTTCTCGAGAATCATGACATTGACGCGCTGCCCGAGCTGCGCGCGCAGCAACGACTGGCACAGCGACAGGCCGCGTTGCGCCGCGGCGATGGCGGCGACCAGCGCGCCTTCCAGCGCCACCAGCTCGACCACGTGCCGCGCCAGACCACCGCTGCGCATGGCGGCGACCACTGCATCGACGATGAGCGAGCCGACGAAGGCGACGAATGCCGGCAGGATGCCCGCTGCCAGCGTGAGCAGGCCCAGCATCACGGTGAGCCCGCGGTTCGTGCTCCACACCAGCTCGAGCGCCCGGCGGCTGTAGCGGAACACGCCGAAAAAGCCACGCAGCGTCAGCTTCTCCCCGGCGCCGGCAGCGACCGCGGCATGTCGCGGCGGGTGAACGGACGTGGCCATCAGGCCGGCGGGTCAGGGGTGGCTGGCCGGGTGATCAGCCGGGCGCCGCGCCGAAAAAACACGTAGCTGTAGATCCACGAGGCCAGCACGGCAAGTCGGTTGCGAAAGCCGATGAGCACGGTGATGTGCAGCGCCATCCACGCCAGCCAGGCGAGCAGCCCGCCGAAACGCAGGCGGCCGAGCTCGACCACCGCGCGCGACTTGCCCACGGTGGCCGTCGAGCCGAGGTCGTGGTAGTGAAAGCCGCGGCTGCGCTCGCTGCGTTTACCGAGCAGCTCCGCCTTGATGACGCCCGCCACGTAGCGCCCCATCTGCAGCGCACCCTGCGAGACGCCCGGCACGGGCGCACCCGTGGCCGCATCGACCAGCCAGGCCGCGTCGCCGATCACGAACGTTTCCGGATGTCCCGGGATCGAGCAGTCCGGCGCCACCAGCACGCGGCCGTTCCTGTCCAGCGGCACGCCGAGCGCGGCGGTGAGCCGCGCCGCGCGCACGCCCGCGGTCCAAATCACGTTGAAGCTGCGCAGGCGCTCCCCTGCCACCTGCACGCCGTCGCCGAACACCTGCGTCACTGGCGCGCCAAACCGCACCTCCACGCCCAGGGTGTGTAGTTGCGCCAGCGCACGGCGCGAGGAATCCGCGTGCAGCGCGGGCAGCACCCGTGGGCCGGCTTCGATGAGGACGACGCGCGAGTGGCGCGTGTCGGCAACGCGGTAGTCGCGCGGGATGACGTCCACCGCCAGCTCCTTGATGGCGCCCGCGAGCTCGACTCCGGTAGGTCCGCCGCCGACGATGACAAAGGTGAGATGCGCAGCGCGTTCGGCCGGGTCCGGCTCGATCTCCGCGATCTCGAACGAGCGCAGCAGGCGTGAGCGGATGAAGGTCGCTTCCTCCACCGCCTTCATGCCCGGAGCGAACTGCCGCCACTCGTCGTGACCGAAGTAGTTGTCGACCGCTCCGGGCGCCAGCACCAGGTAATCGTACGGCACGAGGTTGCCGTCAGCGGTAAGGCAGCGTTGCGCAAGATCGACGTGGTCCACCTGCCCCAGCATGACGCGGACGTTCGGCTGGTCGCGCAGTATGGAGCGGATCGGCTGCGCGATGTCCGCCGGGGAGAGTGCCGCTGCGGCCACCTGGTAGAGCAGCGGCTGGAACAGGTGATAGTTGTTGCGGTCGATGACCAGCACGTCCGCGGGCGCGGCCCTCAGGGCCCGCGCTGCGAACAGGCCGCCGAAGCCACAACCGACGATGACGATCCGCGCTCGCGTCGGCCCCGTCAAACACACGCCTCCATGCCGTAAAGGAAACCACGGCAGATGTGGGGTCGATTATCGGCCGACTCAAGCACCCGTGGCTCGCGCGGCGGGGGCAGTCGCGACGCGCCCGCAGCCGGCAATGCCGGCCGCGGCGCTTACTAGCTTCGGCCGCGCGGGCCGGTCTCGGCAACAGCAGCAGGCTGCGCCGCCGTGTCCGCATCGAGGGCGTGCCGGGTGAGGCTCGCGATCCACTCCTCGCACAACGTCACGGCCTGGGCGGGACGGAAGGTACCCGGCTCGAGGCACCACTCGAGCCACAGCCCATCCAACAGCGCGGTGAGCCCGATGGCGGCGAGGCGCAGGTCCGGCGGATCGCTCTGACCGCCGCGGCGCGCTTGCGGGCTGCGGGAGAGGCGGGCCGCCGGCAGCAGATCCGCCAGCATGCCGCGCACCAGCTCCACGTATCCCTGGTAGGTCTCGCGCTGTACCCGCTGGATCAGGCGCGAATGGCGGTACATGCCCCAGAACACGACCCACACGGCCAGGACCTCGGCGTCGAGGTTGGGCGGGGAGAAGGAGGCTTCAAGAAAGGCGCGCATGCGGGCGCGCGGCGAATCGGCCGCGCGGGCAACGGCCGCCTGCATGCCAGCGAGCAGCTCGGCGTTGAAATGGCGGTAAGCGGCGGCAATCAACTCGTCCTTGTTGGGAAAATGGTGGTTGATGAGCCCCACCGACACGCCCGCCTGAGCGCTGATGGTGCGGATCGACAGCCCGTCGTGCCCGTAACGCTTGAGGCATTCGATGGTGGCCTCGATCAGCGCCCGGCGGCGCACCTGCGGAAGCTGGCGCTCGAAGCGCGGCTTGTGGGCGCGCGCCATTTACGCCACGCGGCGCAACCGCCCGCGGCGAAAGTCCGCGAGGATCTCGTGCGCGGCGTTGTGACCGGCCGCGCCGGTGACGCCGCCGCCCGGATGCGTGCCGGCGCCGCACATGTACAGCCCCTTGAGCGGTCCGCGGTAGTTGCCGTAGCCGAGCATCGGACGCGCGGCGAACAGCTGATCGAGACTCATCACGCCGTGAGAGATGTCACCGCCAACCAGCCCGAAGGTTCGCTCGAGATCGAGCGGACTCATGATCTGGCGGCCGAGCACCGCCGCCTTGAAATTCGGGGCGTAGGCGGTGACCGTATCGATCATGAGATCCGCGACACTCTCGCGGTGTGCATCCCAGGACTCGCCGTTGGGCAGCTGCGGTGCGACGTGCTGGCAGAACAGGCTCGCCACATGCGCTCCGGCAGGGGCGAGCGTGTCGTCGAGCGTCGAGGGGATCACCAGCTCCACGATGGGCCGGCGCGACCAGCCACTGCAGCGCGCATCGAAGTAGGCCCGCTCCATATAGGCGAGCGTCGGCGCGATGATGATGCCGGCGGTATGGTGATCTGCAGGCTCCCTGCCCGGCAGGCAGCTGAAATCCGGCAGCTCGGCGAGCGCCACGTTCATACGGAAGGTCCCCGAGCCACAGCGCCAGTGCTGCATGTGCTCGGAGACCTCCTGCGGCAGAACACCGGGTGCGAACATCTTCAGGTACAGCAGCTTCGGATTCAGGTTGGAAATGACCGCCGCCGCGCGCAGCGTCTCGCCCGACTCGGTGACCACGCCCACGGCGCGCTCGCCTGCGACCAGCACCTCGCGCACCGGGGTCGCCACGCGGATCACGGCGCCGCGCGCGGCGGCAGCCCGGGCCATCGCCTGGGTGATGGCGCCCATGCCGCCGATGGCGTGCCCCCACGCGCCGCGCTTGCCGTTCACCTCGCCGAACACGTGATGCAGCAGCACGTACGCGGAGCCGGGCGAGTACGGGCTCGCGTAGTTGCCGACGATGCCGTCGAAGCCGTACACCGCCTTGATCGGGTCGCTCTCGAACCAGTTGTCGAGATAATCGCCGGCGGACATGGCGAACAGCGCCAGCAGCTCCCGTCGCAGGTTCATGTCGAGCCGCCGCAGGCGTCCGCCCACGCGCGCCGCGCGCAGCAGCTCGGGGAGCGCTGCGCGCCAACTGCCTGTGAGCGCGTTCGGCGGTGTAGTGAGCGCCAGGTCGCGCAGCACGTCTGCGATAGCGTCGAGCCGCGCGCCGTAGGCGGACAGCCGCTGCGCGTCGCGTGCTGAAAAGCGCGCGACTTCCCCGTGTGTGCGCCCTTCCCCGCTCAGCAGGTAGCGCCCGTCGTCGGTGGGCAGGAAATTCGCACAGCGCCGCTCCACGATACGCAGCCCGTGGCGCGCGAGATCCAGGTCGCGAATGACGCGGGGGTTCAGCAGCGAGACGGTGTAGGCGGCCACCGAGTTGCGAAATCCGGGATGAAATTCCTCCGTGACCGCAGCCCCGCCGACGATCGGCCGGCGCTCGAGGACCGTGACCTTGAGCCCGGCACCGGCCAGGTAGGCCGCGCACACGAGGCCGTTGTGACCTGCGCCGATGATCAGGACATCACTGCGGGTGTCGCTGCCGCTCACCCGCTCAAGCATGACTCCAGCCCCTTGCCGGGGGACGGGGCAGGGTGCTCTCGGGAATGAGCGCACGCATCCGCCGGGCAAAGCTGCGCAGGCACACCTCCCCGTCGCCCAGGGGGCCGGAGGTATAGCTGCTCGAGGCCATGCCCGCCTGCACCCGCTCGATCAGCGCCTTGTCCTCGAGACTGACGCGCCGGTTGATGCGCCAGTTGAGGTAGCGCGCGGCGCGCATCTCGCGGCGCGCGTCCGGATGCACGTAGGCGATCTCGCGGATCAGCGTCTCGGTGGGCGACAGCGGCAGGTACTGCATGAAATCGATCTGGTCTGGATACAGGTCGAAGGCGACGTTCGGCCAGAGCTTGAAGTACGTCCACAGCCGCTGCCGCTCCGGCGGCAGATGGGGTACCTCGGGCAGCAGCCGCTGATACATCCGCTCCGACCAGTTGGCGGACGGGACATCGCGCAGCACGCCCCACATCTTGTCGACCCACGGCCGCGCCTCGATGCCGTAGCTCGTGCCAAACAGGCGGGTCAGACCCGGGTGCGCCACGTTGATGTGCAGGCCGTCGGAGAAGTTGTCGGCCACGTTCTTCCAGTTCACCGCGCGCGCCCGCAGGCTGACGCGCCCCAGCGGCACGAGCTCTTCCAGGCGATAGGGCGCCAGCTCCTGCGCATACGGTGCAGCCATCTCGCGCACGCTCGGCAAGCCTGGGGCGAGGCGTACGAACACGAAGCCGAGGAACACTTCGTG
>Ga0123355_10021499_pt1 | contig 10328 bp, 5 predicted proteins | sample TergutEmb28metaG_3_FD_89872 | JGI IMG/M metagenome (GOLD analysis project Ga0123355, IMG submission 89872) | Embiratermes neotenicus P1 segment gut microbial communities from Petit-Saut dam, French Guiana - Emb289 P1 | ecosystem: Host-associated > Arthropoda: Insects > Digestive system > Gut ... | reverse complement strand
GTATTGTTGATAATGCCATTAAGTTTTAACCAGTCGGATGTCAGATAAAAGAAACTGATATCCAGGTTGTTGAGAGCATGTAAATATCCGCCAGAGCTTGCAGTATGCGCAATTTCTGTGGCAGTGGCGGCATTGCCAGGTGGAGTAAAACTTCCCCTGCCAGCTGTATTATTGGCAAACACTGCCGCTGAAGCTACACTCAATTGGGGAAAGTGGAAATATGCCCCTGTGGGAAGTGGTAACGGATTCATACTGGTGGTTTCTGATAAGAGGATACCGCCACCGTTTACTGCGGCATGGTTGTTTTGAATGGTACCGCCGTTAAATTCGAATCGGCTATTAGCAGCCGCTACACTTACACCGCCGCCGCCAGCATTTACCGCTGTTGAAGTTGCAGTGTTACCGGAAATTGTGCCGCTGTTCATTTCGAAATACGCGCCGCCCGATACATGCACACCGCCGCCGCTTGTAGTCACTGTGTGCCCGCTAATAGTGCCACCGTTAAAATAGAAGCGGCTGAGTGTAGTTGACAAATGCACACCGCCGCCACTGAAGCCGCTTGTAACACTGGCAGGGCGCAAGTTATTGCTTATAGTGCCGCCTTCCATTATAAAGCGACCACTTGAGATACGCACACCAATACCACTGGCTCCACCTGCATCGGGTGTAGTATTGTTTGTGATGTTACTGTTGCCGTCCATGGTAAAAATGGCATTAGTACCCGCAACATGTACACCGCCCCCCTGGCTGGCAATATTACCGCTTATATTACGTACTCCGGCACCTGGGGTTAGAGGGTCATCATCCATAATAAACATGGTAGGCATCAAGACTGTGCCGCCAGATATAATAACGCCGCCGCCGCCGCCATTATTATTGGTTGCGTTGGACAATGATCTATTATTAATAATATCGCCGTTTCTCATATGAAATGTACTGCCGTTCATATGAACGCCGCCGCCGCCGTTGCCTGCAGCCGTGGTGCTTGTTGCTACATTGTTCTGGATTGTACCGCCAAGCATAGTAAATCTTGTTGCTACGTTGTTGACAGTAACATGTACGCCACCGCCTGTGACAGCGCGGTTATGCTGTATTACACTGCCCGGCAACATATACAGGTATGCGTTGGCACCTACAGAAATCCCGCCCCTTGCAGCAGGGGTTGCGCTTGGGAAGACAACTCCCCCGTCTATTATTACGTGGCTGAGTGTTAATGTTGCAGTTGCTCCGGCTGTACTGGCAACATTAAAATGCCGCCCTGAAGTGCCGCTATGGGTAATAGTAAAAGTAGTAGGGGGTGCGGTGTGGTTTGTAAAGCTGGAGTTAAGATTGGTACCATAGCTGGTTATGATTACATGGCGGTTGCCGGAAATGTTGATTACACCCGGAAGGGGTACATTTTGTGGTATTGCTACTACCACATTGTTACCAGCAGTATTGGCACCCACGGCATCAAGCCATGCCTGGTTGTCAAATGGGGATGCCAAGACGGCTAGGGAAAACCCGGCGGGCCAGTTTGACGCAAGAGGCATAAAGCCTACATAACCTTCGTTGCGGCTTAAGATATCATGTGTAACCGTGACCATAGTGTAGGCTGTTGTTTCTACAAACAACATGTAGCCATACTCGTCGTGGATTTCGGTTTCCTCGTATTGCTTATTTATCTCATATGACCATGTGTTGTCAGCCATGCTAACATTTACATATTCTAGTTCTCTTAAGAAACGGATGTGGATGTAATCCCCGTCCAGTATAACCATATAGTCTATATCTTCGACCACCGTAACATTGCCTCGGTAATCAAGCTCTATGCTGGCATGAGTTATTTGCCCGACTCCGTGATTCCACATAAATGTTATGGTTATATTGTCTTCTTGTAGATTGATGTAATATGGCTCATATAGTGAGCTAAACCCACTATACCAAGGATGGTGATAGGGGCTGTATTCATACTCATGATTGTGGCTATGGTAATCATGACAGCAACCATGATCGGTTACAGCTGTTACGTATGGGTAGATGTCTGGGGTGTAATGATAGTATTCATACTGATATTGGTACTGCTGGGCGTATCTGTAATAGTAATTATACTCAGGTGTATTGTACTCGTATTGGTAATATGCATCGAATGGATGCTCGTTGTATTGATGTTCATACCCTAGATCGTAGTTATCGTATTCATACTGATATTGGTATTGCGGGGTGTACTCGTTATAGTAGTTATATCCCATTGTAGGGTACTCATACCCATAATAGGCGTTATATGGGTTCGCATACTCTAGATTGTAGTAGTGCTCATACTCATATTCGTGTTGCCGAGCGTACCCATAATAGTAATCATGCCCCTGAGATTGGTACTCGTATTGGTTATAAGAATCGTGTGGATACTCATTGTAGTGATGCTCATACTCTAGATCGTAGTGATAATGTTCGTACTGATGCTGGTATTGCTGGGCATCCCCATAAGAGTAGTCATACCCCTGTGTGTAATACTCGAATTGGTAATACGCATTATGGTAGTTATTATAATCCTGATACTGATACTCCTCATTGTAGTATGTGACGTCATAATCATAGTGGGGTTCATAATAATAAGGTAACCATATTGCATATATAGTCATGTCCTGATAAAGAGGCTGTGTAAAGTCAAACGCAGTGCCGCTATGTCTATCAGACCAGTGTGCAAACACATAGCCTTCTAAAAAAGGCCCCGCCGGTATCGCGTCCGCAAGGGATTGCCCCCTGGGGATGGTTATAGATGTATATACCGTATTTGCCACACTGCTTTGGTATCTGTCGTAATAGGGATATTGATATGATCCGGTACCGGGGTATGCAACGGCTACAATGCCTATCATCAACAATGTAGCTAAAAATGCCGCAATGTATCGGGTATAAGTTGTTCGTATGCGCGATGGCTTCTTATAGCCTGGTTTCGCTGTGTTGCTAGTAGGAACAAATCCATCCTTCGAGTTTGATACTTTCTTGTGCTTGTTTGAGAAACGCATTGTATACCGCCCCTTTTTATGTAGTTTATGTCTTGCTTTGTTTTGCATTTATTTGCACATAAGAGTTTGTTTTAACTAGCTAAGCTCTCGCCCAAAGACCAAATCTTGTATATTGGCCTCGGTTATCTCGTGTAAGGCAAGCCATACTCTTTGGTCGCGCTTGCCGAAGATATCTTCGAACTCTTCTTGGGTAACGCGATCGACATCTAATGAAAATACGCCAACTATCTCTGAAAAGGTACCACTGACAACGCGGGTGAGTGTTGTCCCATAAAGTGCCATCATGTCATATCTTCTAACCATACTGTTGTCCATGACTCTAATAATCCCTGTTGTGCCGTCTGGTGGCAGTATAATCCCGCTATTGGACTCGTTACCTAAACCTAGTGAGGACTTGAGGCGGAGGATTTCGCCGTCAGCAAAAGTGTAAACTTCGTAGTGTTCACGAAGCCCGGTGTAGTACCTTATAAGGAAAAGCTGTGGGATGCCGTCTTGGTTCATATCGTGCAACATAAACCGCCATTCTGACGCTGGATTGGTTGAATTATGTGCGTGATAACGTAATTTTTCGGCATAAGCGTCTTGCCATGAAATTGTTTGTGAATGTGCATCTTGCGCCAGTTCAGCTTGGACTTGGGAAGGTGCGCCTTCTATTTGGTAGCAGGCCGCAAATGCTATTAGCATGATGGCCGCCAGGTTTAATATGTATATATATCTTCTCATTTATATCCTCCCGAAGAGCTTGCACATAGATGAAATTAGCCAAGGTCTTCTTCATACATAATTAACTTACATTTCTGTTAAATATATAGAGGATGTGTTTGTAAGCAAAGAGTCAAAGATTGATGAAGGTGTACGTTTTTCGAAAAAAAACTCACGGCATATGTACTGCTCGTGAGTTTGCTATAAATCTTTATTTTACTGGGGTTGCGCGGGTTTGTTGCCCTGCGTTGCTGGTGAGGTTTGGCTATTTTCGGATGATATGGTTAATAGCTAAGCTGATTTTTGAAAATAACGATGGCTTTTGAGAAAATATTTTTCCGATTTAAGCTGATTTGTTTAAAATTTTGTTTGGCATAATTGCATTTTAATATTTTCGTATTATAATCATGTGAATTAGTTTGCTAACATAAAGGAGATATGACAACAATGAGTAACAACTCATCATTAACGTTGGGCGAAAAGCTTAAGCAAGTTAGAAGAGACAAAGGGTTATCCCAAGATAATGTTGCATATGCCGTAGACAATCATACTTCTATAATAAGCCGCATAGAAAACGGGCATATAGACCCACCCCCGGAACTATTAGATGCAATAAGAAAATTCTTGGATATACAAAGCGCGCCGCTGCTCCCCTTTGAACTTGAGCTTTATAATGAAAAGCTGCTGATGTGGGAGTCTTTGTTGGATGCCAACAGGCTAGATGATGCAAAAGCCATGCAGGCAGAGCTTGCGCATATACTAAGCCTTCCTTTCGAGCATGACATGATTTTAAAATACAAGATGCTGATGGTAAGGTTCTTTTTTAAGCAACCAGATTTCGCCGCAGCAGAAGAAAATTTTAGACAAGCCGAGCCGCTGCTTCCTTATGCAAGCAACGATACTTTAATCTTATATTACAGCAATAAGGCCTTCATGTATTCGACTAAGCTAGACTATAAAGCCTCATATAAGTACTATCAAAAAACCCTGGAGCTTTTTGGCGACAGACCACCGTCAGCCAGGATTCTGGAGGCAACCGCGTATATTTGTTGCTTTCTTGGAAAGTACCATCACGGTATACGGTATATACAACACGCCCGTGTTTTATACGAGGGTGATCGAACCAATTTCAGAGGTTACCATTTAGACGAAAATTTAGCGTTGTGTTATGCCGCTGTAGGGGAGACAATGAAGGCGGCAAATTTGTTCGAAATGTCATACAGACAAGCAGTACTCAATGGAAACGAAATATTCCAGGGGATAACACTACTCAACATATCTTCGATCACCAAAAAAAGAGGCAACTACGAAAAAGCTCTTGAGCAGCAAAATAAAGCACTTGAACTATTTACAAAAAACATGTCTATAATCATCGCTCATGATAAGAGTTTATATGTAACGGCTGTATTTGCCAAAGCCATTTTACAAGCAAAAATGAATATGGATAACACAGATACAATAGCTCTAGGCAGGCCTTTAGCCGAAGGAGACGAAACACTTACAATTATGCTAGATACCGCATACCACTTAAGTAACCTAGGTAGCACAGATTCCGAAAAATATTTAGAGGATATTGCCATCCCTCATCTGATGCAACACAAACCAATTGATAAGTCCTTACATCTGGAGCTGTGCAAGGAACTAGAGGCCCACTATAAAAAGAAAAAGTCCAAAACAAAAGCCGCATACATGGCGGTCATTATCCGGGATATCTATGAAGAGATGTTTATGGGCGAGGAAGAGTAGGCTTTTGTTTATTTACTATAAGAAGCTGTATTCAACTCCGCCAACGCCGCCTTTACGGTCGATTTCCCGCAGCTTTTCGTCGGCGTTTTCTTGCTTGCCTTATTGGCAAGCGGCGAAAACACCTCCTCAATCTGCGAGTAATCGCCGCGTAAATGCGTCATTGTCGAAGTTGAATACAGCTTCTAAAGGAGACATTGTTGTACCATGAACAGTAATTTACCGTTGGGCGAAAAGCTCAAACAAGTTAGAAGAGACAAAGGGTTATCCCAAGACAACGTGGCCTATGCTGTAGACAACCACACATCTATAATAAGCCGCATAGAAAACGGACATATAGACCCGCCCCCGGAACTATTGGATGCGATAAGAAAATTCTTGGATATACAAAACGCCCCGCTACTCCCCAATGAACTCAAGCTTTATAATGACAAACTGCTAATGTGGGAAACATTGCTGGATGCTAGCAGGCTAGACGACGCAAAAGCCATGCAGGCAGAGCTTGCGCATATACTAAGCCTTCCATTTGAGCATGATATGATTTTTAAGTACAAGATGCAGGAAGCTAGACTTTATTTAAAGGAGTATAATTTCGCTGTTGCAGAGGAAAATATCGGCAAATTCGAGCCGCTACTTTCTAACGCAAGCAATGAAGCCTTGATCATGTACTACAGCAACAAGGGTTTCCTATCTCTAGCTAAGGCCGACTATAAAACCTCATTTAGTTATTATAACAAAGCCCTAGAGCTTTTTGGCGACAAACCGCCATCTTCCAAGGTTTTAGAACCACTCGCGCATCTTTGTATTTTGACTGGGAAGTATCATCACGGTTTACAATATATACAACACGCCCGTTTTTTATATGATGGCGACCGGGCCAACCCCAGAAGTTACTATATGAACGAAAATTTGGCTACGTGTTATTTAGGCATAGGGGAAATAAAAAAAGCAGAAGCTTTATTCGATATATCATATAGGCAGGCAATACTAAACGGAGATGAAATAAACCAAGGGATAACCCTATTAAACATGGCTGAAGTTAATAGAAAAAGAGGAAATTACGAAAAATCGCATGAGCAGCTTTGCAAAGTACTTGAACTGTTTAATAAAAATATGTCTGAAATCGTCCTTTATGATAAGGGGCTATATGTACAGGCGGTATTTACGAAATCAGCTTTAGAAACAAAAATGAACATTGATAGCACAGACACAATAGCACAGGGTAGGCCTTTAGCCGAAGGGAATGAAACATACACGATTATGCTAGATGCCGCATACCACTTAAGCAACCTTGGCAATACGGACTCCGAAAAATACCTAGAGGATATTGTCATCCCCCACCTGACGCAATGCGAAACGCAAGAAAAAAACCTACGGCTACTAATATGCGAAGAACTTGAGGCCCACTATAAAAAGAAAAAATCCAAAACAAAAGCCGCATATGTGGCAGCCATAATCCGGGATATCTATAAAGAGATGTTTATGAGTGAGGAAGAGTAGGTTCACTTCACTGGCGAACGATTAAGAAGTGCTCGAAAATAAATAATTGCAAGCCATGTAGGCAAGGTGCAAAGCGTCGATTGGGCTGGTGCAGTCTATTACCAAAGTGTCGATTATTTGTTTTATCTGACTAAATGAAAAAGCACCTAAAAGCAAATGGAGCCTTTAGGTGCTTTTTTATTACCTATTGTTCAAGAAAGTCGAATAATCTCAACATAGTAATTATGGATTGTTCGCGGGTGAAAGGACCTTGCGGATTGAAGCGATTGCTTCCAACACCACCCATTATCTCCGCCGCTTGAGCTTGCCCTACCTGTACTATAGCCCATGAAGAAATTTCTGCGTTGTCTGCGAAGGTTGTATCTTGAGTTGGTAGTGGCTGACCAATTGCTTCTGCTAGACGGGATATTATTACTGCCGCCTGTTCCCGATTAAACGGCATATTCGGTGAGAAATTATTATTTCCTGTGCCGGTTATGATGCCAAGATATGCGGCCTTTTGTATGTTTATATCTGCTGTATCGTTGAAGGTGACGCGGCCTGTGATTTCAGTGCCAGTTATGGTTTCGTATAGCAAAACGGCTATTGCGGTGAATTCGGCTCGAGTTATGTTGTTGGTATAGTAGTTTTGGAGAGGTTGGGGGACGAGGTCTAAGGCAAGGGCTTCAGATATGCCTTCGCGAGCCCAACTGCTGGCTGCGGTTAGGTTAGGGGTTGTGGCTGGTGGAGTATCGTCTTCAATTGGGTGTAGTCCCCATCTATGCATGTGGAAGTTCAATACATTGTCTTCAGCCCGATCAGGGAACAATGCTACATAGACTAGTTCTGAGTCGAACTGGAAGCCGTCTGCCCTTACAACCCGTAGTCCAACTTCTGGTTCAACATCGCTCGGTAACCTAATCTCAATAGGCACTGTTGATATGCTCCATGTCCCTTCCATAACAACTGTTTTGTAGTGTTCGCCATTTACATAAACGTTAACCTCAGCTCCAACAATGGGGTATCCTGAGTTTACATAAGATTCAAAGCCGATACTCCATACATAGCCATATTCAAGAACTCCAATACGGCCAAGCACCCATTGAATGTCTGCTCCGCCTAAAGGTATATCTGGGTCAACTGGATGTAGTATCCAGCGATGGTTAGCAACATAATAAATTACATCACCATCTTTATCGAAGCCATCATCTAAATCAATACGTACCTTTTCTCCGTCAAACTGAAAACCTTCTGCTTGTATGATTCTGACTTCGACTATCGGTGGGCTCGCAAGGTTGTGCTGAATGCTAAACATTGCTGTTCCGTGCCTGTTAGTTGAAATTGTTGTCGCAAAGAGACCGTTGATGTATACATTAATTTCGACTCCATAAATACCGGCCCTGTCTGCTGAACGAAGATTGCTCCAGTCACGTCCTCCTCTATAATCAATTACGTCAACCTGGAGAAATGTTCTCCACTCATCAGATTCCTCATTCTGCGTAACTTGTTGCTGACTTTCAAAGCTTGCGATTGTTGGATTGCCAGCCGACACTGTGAGCATAATCATTGGCAGGGATAAAATAAGTGCCAAAAGTACTGCGATAAACTTTTTTGATGATTTCATAGTTCTAGGCTCCTTTCATAAGCCAAAATTAAGTAGTTTTTCAGTGTATTGCTAATATTTATATAGTTGTACCGGCTCAATCAAATAAAGCATGTAGATTTTCTTCAGATATCTCAAAATAAAATAATCTCCACACATTGTTAGCATCGAAGACTGCAATATACATTTGATAAACCCCGTTAAGTTTCACAAAAGTACATTTATGGACAGTCATTCCTTCCAACTCAAGACTGATTCTTTCAATATTTATTTCTCTTCCTATACCGAAATCTAAGCCGTCATATGATTTTGCATAAAACAACCTAAATTCTGGATGATTGCCCCAATCGGCACTTGTAAACAACGCTTCGTATCGCTCTCCTGTATATACAATCTCATGATGCCAAATTCCTAAACCGTTTAATTCAGCTCTGATCCGTGTTCTCTCACTCCAATTTGTCAAATCATCCGATTCTATTAAAAATAAATGTGAATTAAAATTTGTATACCACAACCTATATGTAGAGCCATCACGCATTACGACAACGCTCATAAAATGATTTATAGCATCCGGGCAATCTAAAATCGCTTCTTGTTCACTCCAGTTTGCCAAATCCCATGATATTGTCCTATAAATACGATTGTGTGAATTGTGTCGTGCACGTTGCCCATCTTCACTGGTGGCAAGAGTATGCCGAAACCACAGCTCAAGTTTATCTCCGTTTCTTAAAATAAAAGGGTCAGAATAATGACCACCATACATTACATCTGCCGGCACCCCAGCAACTGGGTTGAATACCCCTTCCGGCACTTCCCATATAATCCCATCTTGTGAACCCAGAATGGATGGATTTTCGTATGCATTATTAGAGTATGGATAAGGTGTCATCACCATTATGTAATGGAAACCCATGAATTTTTCATCGAAAAAAAGAACATGTGGGTGAACAATTTGACCGCTATTTTCATACGTAGGAATATCTAGAAATCTGGCATTAAAAATGATTTTATCTAGATGGGCAGGAACCTTCAGATAATTTTCGTTATATAGTAATTCAATTCCCATTGGCGTAAGAACAAGTTCTGTGTTCTCCATATAGGCTAAATAATCAGATATCACTGTTTGTTCTTCGTCCACCGGTAACATGTTTTCCAATGGCGGAGGGTTAAGTTCGGCACTATCCATATAGGGCTGATAGAAAGGCGTCATTATGTATTCTGCTTCAGCCAGCAATGAAGTTTCTGTAGGCGTATAAACGGTTTTGTTGTTAGGTGCATTCGCTATGCAAGCCACTAGAGTAGCGCTAAGGAGAAACAACATAGCAACCATAAAAGTTAATTTCACTTCGTGACCACCTTCGTTCTCTTAAGTGCAAAAACTTTTGTCTGATATAGCCCATTAAATTTTCTAAATTTATATAAATGTGTACTTTTATAGAAAAGTCCCATTCTTGTTAAAACAAAAAAGCAAATGATAACAATAAATCTGAACTTTTGTTATCATTTGCTTTTTACATAGATGAAATATTGCGTAAATAGCGAGCTAAGGACTGTTTATACAAGTTGAAATATGATATTGCATATGTTTGCCCATTGTGTTATATTTCTAATAGATAGGAAATTTATTCTTAAAGTGTGTGCTATATAAAAGTACACTTTTTTGTAGTTTGCTACTTCCTCTTACCACCCCGCAATTCCCGCAAACGGTTATAGAATGTAGCCTGTTTAAGTCCAGTCTGCTCCAAGGCTTCATCAAAACTAATCTTCCCACGCTCCCAAAGCTTCACTACTTC
>Ga0123355_10021498_pt1 | contig 10328 bp, 7 predicted proteins | sample TergutEmb28metaG_3_FD_89872 | JGI IMG/M metagenome (GOLD analysis project Ga0123355, IMG submission 89872) | Embiratermes neotenicus P1 segment gut microbial communities from Petit-Saut dam, French Guiana - Emb289 P1 | ecosystem: Host-associated > Arthropoda: Insects > Digestive system > Gut ... | reverse complement strand
TGAAACAAACGTTTGTAAAGTACAAGTACGATTGGTTTTCTTGGCATGTAATTTCAGTATGCAGTGCTTTGAAGTATTTATGTCGAAAACGATAATTGAAGCATCAACTACAGTTCCAAGATTTGTTCGCGATCTGCTAATAAACTTTAAGAATTTCACAAAATTTATGCTATATATATACCACTTGAATTAACTTAGACAGAAACACTGCACTTTTACTATCCCTTCACACTCTTGGAAGACGTTTCCTTTTCTTCTGAAATATATCTAGTATAAATACGCTGCCAACCTGAGTAAGGACTCGGAGTAACACCATTAGCAGCTTTTGAATGTACGATAAAGTTTAAGTGTAGATATATAACGTTTCTCATAACTTGTTTTTGTGGATTTGCCACGGACGGATCTCAAATCACAGGCTGGTAGCTGATGGTCTACTTTCTGCACAGTTTCATTATGGTTATTCTCAGCCGCCGTTCTGCCGTGCCGAACACGATGACCGAAGGACCGAGATATTATGTCATTGATTAAGATCACCGGATGCAAGAATGGGGTTCGATTCCCGGCACATACTCTCATGTTCAGACGGGTTATGGGGTCAACCCAACTTCCTGCACAGTGCTCTAAGCGTGGGGTTGTTCATTGATTTCCCATCCTGCAATGTGGCCCAGACTTCTACGTGTAAGTTCTGTGATGTGGGCACTGATTCGCGGAACTGACATTTACTGTAAACTCCAGTTTGTCATTCTGTCTTCTCTGTTTTGCTATATTTTGGCTTTTGTCATTAGAGGTCGGCAAACCATAATATTTTTGATAACTAATCAAGTGGCTGTTCTTTTGTCTTCCAGGTTGTTATCCAAAATTTAAAGATCAAGATATACAGAACTATAATTTTGCCTGTTGTTTTGTATGGGTGTCAGGCTTGGTCGTGGACATTGCGGGAGGAAAGGAAGCTGAGGGTGTTTGAGAACAGGGTGTTGAGGATAATATTTGGACCTAGGAGGGACGAAGTAACGGGGGAATGGAGGAGATTGCATAACGAGGAGCTAAATTATTTGTACTCCTCACCCAATATTGTGCGGGTGATAAAATCGAGAAGAATGAGATGGGCTGGGCATGTGGCGCTTATGGGTGAGGAGAGGGGTGTATAGGGTCTTGGTGGGGAAACCGGAGGGAAGTAGACCACTGGGGAGACCTAGATGTAGATGGGTGGATAATATTAGGATGAATCTCCAGGAGGTGGGATGTGGGTATATGGACTGGATTGGGGTGGCCCAGGATAGAGACAGGTGGCGGACACTTGTGAGTGCGGTAATGAACCGTCGGGTTCCGTGAAATGCGGGGAATTTCTTGACTAGCTGCAAACCAGTTAGCTTCTCAAGAAGGACTCTGTGGCAGGGAGTAAATAAGTAAGTAAGTAAGTAAGTAAGTAAGTAATCAAGTGGCTGTAAAATACAGAAGATTCACGGATTGCGAAAACTTTTACTGCTTCTCTCCCTTTTCTAGGATATTTATTTTTTAAATTTTACTTTATTTAGCGCACACAAACAGACATAAATGGACAGACCCTACAAGGGCTGAATAGTGATTCAGTTCATCTAGTACTAAAATTTTGGTGACGGTGACAGACGAATTACTGAATATAAAATCTCTAGTGCGATTGAATAAGAATGGCAGAATTTCTCCCAGTTTTCGATACGCACCTTTCTAACCGCTTTCGCAAACCCCGTCTCCGTCCGAATGAAATAACTCAGCTACCACTATATGAATTTTCATGAAATCTGATATTTGAGGGTTTTCGAAGATCTTTCGAAAAAATTCAAGTTTTTTTAAACTTTGACAAAAATGACGGGTACTTTATGTACATGCTTGATATTATCTTGCTAAATTCTTCGTAGAATGAAAAATGTATCAGACGAAAGTTGCAGAGAAAATCAAAACCCACTTCATTTTCAGTAACTTTTTTTCGAAAATCTTACCGTTAATGCGATAATATGGAAAAATATAGTACAGCCAGACAGGCCACAGATGACTATAGTACGTCGCATATGCTTAGTATGCCGGATAACTAGGGATACACACACGCGCGCACGCACGCACGCACGCATTTTCAGTGTATGTAATAAAAGTTAAAAAGTAAAGTTTTCCGGTTACAGGCCCGGTGTGGCCCAGAGGGTGGGTACAGGTATAGCTCTACTCTTCCATGACCGCGGCACTAGAAGGGGGTGAGGGGTCAGCAGCACGCCCCGGCCGCACTTTACAGTATAAATAATACTTAGTGATTTTCCACGACAAATGTGGTTACGCGAATGCGCCACTATTTTGCATTGACACGTACATTGCCTCGTTTTTCTAAAGTTTATTTTATATTTTGCACGTGTTACTTTCTTGATGCACTATTTATTACTTTTCAGATATAAAGCTATTGCTACAACTATGATTGCCATTTTGCGGTATCGGAAGATGCTGCAGGTAAAATATGCAGCTTTTTACTGATCCACAGTTACGTCGTGCATATATATTCTTTTTATCAAACGATTTTCATAAGAAAAATCATGTGCCTATGCGAGTCGCACTGTCTGTCCATCCGTCACGTTCTGTATCACTGCGAACGGGTAGTGATATCTTAAAATTAAAGTGATCCACATACAAGCCATTTAGGCGTATAGGGGAATAGATGTATAGCTATTTCTTTTAAGAAGAAAAGATTGGAAAACTCTTAAGGCCGCTGTTACATGCTAGTAAATTCTATCGTTTTGAGAAAGCCCAAACTAGCGCCGTTGCTATAATACGGCGAAACCCGCTCGCTGCCACCTCAAACTAGAATAAGAGGAAACTCAAATTATAAAGCACGGGAATCCCCGCTTTAAAAATCCATCTGTCAGGAAAAACAGAGGATAATTTTTTTTTCTAGAATGCTGGGAACCCAGTGGGGGAAAACCCAAAGTAGATTCGTTGCTAGGATAAGGAGAAGGCCCACTTGGGAAAAATTTGTAACTCAGGTAAAACAGAAAGCTCGATTACAGAACATTGTTGAGATATGGAAAATCACGAACTCTTGTTTCTTAAATTTCGCTGTAAGTTCTTTCTCTACGGCACATTGTTGGACTTTTATTTAAATTTCTTTCAATGCAGAGGTATGTTGGACAGATACACCCCAAAATTAATTTCTGTCAGCTCGTATGTCTTGTGGGGTTCTCGTGTGTTCTATCAACACAGTATCCCCATTCAGCTAATAGCTTTTCGGAGGGCTCTCATACAATTTTTTTTTGCGAGGGCAGTCTTCTGTTATCTTGTCCTTTATGAAAACATGAATCCGTAATAATAAGAAGACTGAGGATAATCGTAACTTGCTGATGTGTTGCGGAGGGATTCCCCTCTGTCTGATTGCTTTCAAAGCAGTCCATTCAGCAAAATGCTTGTAGCGTCACGCTTTGTTGCCTCCCGTTCAATTTAAGCGACTTCAAAACCGACACCACGATGCAGAAATAACCTGTCGTTGGCTGGATAATCGAGTGAGTGAGCAGATAGCGGGCTGCAACGTACGGGCAGATGAACAGACACAAAACAGACGGACGATTAGTTAAAGAAGAGGGAAGGAGCGATGGGGAAAGTCAGTTGGAAATACAAAACACAAAACCGCATTAATTTGTAACGGTTCTTGCCTGCCTCTCTTTTTTTCATTGTTTTCTCTACTCCTTCCTTCTCTCTTTTATCTATCCTTGCTCTCCTTCAGCCCCCCTGTTCTGTTTTACGTTTTTCTTCATATCAAATTAGCTGTAGGTCTTATGTTATATTTCTAGTCACGACGTAGATTGTAGCGAGATGGGCAATATTGTCCTATACCTTGCCTTTCCAAGAACAGTGTCAGACCTTAAGTCCCATGTAAGACGGAAGCTATGACATTTTACAGGCTGGTCGGGCCTGTCACCACCTCGGGGTCGTTGGTACTTGAAAACTGTTGGAACTGTGACTGGCAAGGTCTCTTTTTCTACCATAAATGCAATTCGAACTATTCTGACATAACATCTGGATACAAGAATAGGAAAACAGGCGTTTGAAGCGCAGTTAAATGTCTGCAATACCTGAGAGAAAGACTTAGATAACCAACTTCCTTTCCGGATGACCAGCTCCAAATAAGTTTCCACATGGTGGGGTAACTTACGTGTCGTGTAGTGGTAGATAAGCCTTTCGACAGTTTGTGAGCTTCACAAATTAGTGCAAGCTCCAGCGACCACGGGATCAAAGAGCGTGTTTCTGCTAGCAGAGAAGAGAGCCACGGGCATTTTGCAAACAAACGCTAGCTGAGTGAACACAAAGTGTGAACTTAGCTTATCACTGTGTCCCTCCCTCCCCTGTCCCACCCAACTGCACAGCAAAGCGCAAAATGCCTCTGGCAAGCACCTCCCCACACCCACCGACACCCCCGTTCTATCTCAGTTACTCACCTTCTCTTTCCCGCTGTATCAAAGCGACGCTGATGACGCTTGAGGCGTCACGACGCACACAAGGCATCGTCATCACAAAGTGGCAAGCACATATACACAAAAAAATCCCTTTCCCTATGTTCTCTGCGTCTCTTTTACTACCATCACCGCCACCGCGAGATTGGATTTGTTCAAGAGAACCCCGGTACATCATACCCTCCAACCCAGACCACATGCCGCACCCAGATTCCGCTGTCACTTTTGGACGTCGGGGAAATTCACTCGGAACTTGTTAAATTTGCTTCTGTTTTGTCTTTGTCGCGGTGTAGAGCGGTTGAGATCTGTTTCTTCATTTTGAAATGTCTAATTTTGTTCCCCTGGGGGACTAATATTCATCCAGAATACGAGTTTGTTGGTGCGGTAAATGTTTATAGATTATTTCATTTTTATAATTTCTGGACAATTTTTAAACATCTGGGGTTCCGTGGCTTTTTTAATCGAAGCGTGTTAAGGCATAAAATCAGTGAAATGTTACTTTCATGTGATACATGCAGACGTGTTTCTAATCAGTAGAAATAACTAACTGTAAACTACAGCATGCCAATATATGCAACAATTTTCTGTTTTATAAAATAACGTCTACTGCATTACAGAGTATAAAACACAATAACTTTCATTAATATGTCATATTTTTAGAATGATCATGAAGATCGTTTTTTAACACTGGTCAAATCAACAATTGCAAAAAAAACTTAAAAATATAATTGTTTAAAACATTCAAATATTAGAGAAAAGTAACAAGGTTTGTAATCGAATGGTGAGTGCCAGAGATAGCTATGAGGCGGGAGGGGGGTCTTTACAGCTTATATGCGCAAACGAATTATTATAATTAAAATATACGTTCCTTATTATGTAAGTTATTTATTATGTGTTATCCGGAAGCTATGCCAGTGCGAGAGTTTTTTTTTTAATGTTGCTTTATTCATGGGGGTCGGTAGAGATGTGTGTCCGGAGTCTATAATTGTTTGGAATTTACAGTAACCCATGTAACTGGCCAGGGTCCGTAGTTCGAGTCTCGGGCTGAGCGTCCAAAAGATAAGACAATAAATTTATGGTAGGTTTATACCCGGTTAATATAAGTAATAATACCGATATTAATTGAAAACTGTATTACGCAAATTTTGAAATATGCAGAGAGGGTTCGCGGTTACAATATGTTATTTCTGTCCGCACACAAACCCTGTATTCTCTTAAGATGGAAGGTGTTTAACAAACCCCATTTCCTCGAACAAGCTCGATTACAGACCGGCTGTTGCTTAGAAGGAGTTGCAAATAAACGTCTGCGAGTGTTTAATTAAACGTAGCAACGAGTGTCGAAGTCTAGCGACCACACAGTGCTACTAATGATACAGGCTCAGAGCAGTACGATTCACTTTTTTAGGCGCGTCCGCATAATTGCGAATAGCGACTATTAGCTTTGTCGTGTCTGTTTGTCCGTCTGTCCATATGGAGCATCTCGGCTCGTACTCGACAGCTTTTCATGAAATTTGGCATATCAGTATTTAAAAAAAATATATTTCTAGAAAATTACAGTTTCATTAAAATCTAACAAGAATGTCGGGTATTGTACTTGAAGACGAATATACATTTTTTATAATATCTCGCTGAATTCTTCATAGAGTGAGAAATATTTCAGACAAAAGTAAGTAGTAGAAAGAGTCAAAACAGACGTTTCATATTCAATAACTTTTTTTTCGAAAATCATGCCATTTATGAAATAGTTTGGAAAAATATTGTAGAACCAGTCAAGTCGCAGATGACAGTATAATATGGCGCATGCGCATCGCATGCGGGATACCTAAGGGTACAGACATACACTCAGAATATGTAATACTAATTGCTTCTCCACTGCAAAAATGGCTGTACAAAGGCGCCAAAATGTTACTTATTGCCTTTCTTGTTTAGCCATAAGATCACTCCGCAGCCTTCAAGTAGTTGGGCGTGTTCTCCTATATTTAATCAGTTACTGTAGTATGATCAGTAGCAGAATATTATTAATAAACTGAATTTAAATGCAGGCTTTGTGACTATATGTTAGTGGTGATTTAAAAAGGGCTTCACATTCCTCTGCAAATATTCCAGAGACGATTCTCAAGTTAAACCGGTGAGAAAGTGGAAATTTGTCACTGTGAGCTGGGAAATTCAAGTGGACGGTTACGCTCACTTACTTGCACGGTAATCTCAGTAAGTTTGTGCCACTGAATGCGGGTCTCTTCATTGTTCCTTGCCATCCAGCTCGGTTTAGACTGAATTGTATGTAAAAAGGTACAGCAGTCCCATTACAGGCCTGGAGTGGCCCAGAGGGTTCCAGGAATTTAAGGGTCCCAGATTTCATGACAACGGCACAGGTTGGTGGTAAGGTTTTCAGCCCTACGCATCGGCCGCCTTTACCCCCAGAAAATGCTCCTGGTACTCATTTCTGTTAAAGGCTGAGTCGACCCCAGGGCCATAGTGCGATCGGAAGGATTTTATGTCAATGAAAATTAACAATGACACCAGCTGGGATCGAACCAGCGACTTCCGATTTGTAGCACAGTACCTTGACCACTGTGCCACCGCGGTCCCCTGAATTGTATATACTTACAACATTTAGACTTTAGGTAAATTCGAAAGGCGCCTTCCTAATACGATCCACAGAAGTTGCATCTAGTAACGTCTCTGAATATTTCATTTGTGTTTCGTATATATCATTTATTGTTCATTATATAATGTTGCCACTCCATGAAATCAGTTATGAACTATAGTGCTTATAGTCCTAAAATATTTATGAAACCTTACATGAAGTAGCGCTGGTGCGCAAAACTAACATGATCTACTGCACGCATGCTCGCAAAATTGCGTAATACATTTATTTATCTATTTATTTATTTATTTATTGCCTGCTGCCGCTCGGTGTCATCACATTCAGCCCGACACATTGGCATTGTTTGATTCAGTCCCACTCCTTGCTCGGATGTGTGTACGAGTCTTTCTTTGCCGGTCTGCATGTGTACTGACCTTGCGAATGTGAGATTTGAGCTTTTTCAGAGTGGCGCTGCTAAAGATTTTAGTTTTCTGGGATGTGACACCGTGTTGACTGGCAAGTCGTTACCGACGTTCTAAAGACACGTGTACCTGGGCTGCTTGACACATGATGATGATGGCACTATTTTTTTTCGAAACAGTAAATTTTACTAGTCGACGGGGCGTCATATCCAAGGAGACTTGAATCTTCGGGCATGCAATTATCCGATATCCACCCATGGAACAGTAAGACTTGTCGTAGTGTGAGTGTAGTAATATGGACTGAAATTTATTCGAGTCGAAATTATATCAAGAATTTAAGGATGGAAAGGAGCTGTGCAAGGGGGAAGTTCAAGGCATTTTTACGAAGAACTTTCCTGAAAGAATGCGAAAAAGAATTTATTCTTACGTTAATTAACAACATCGTTTCAACTACTGAGGTTAATGGAATGCGACAACAAGTATCATGTGTGATAAAACTTTAGGAGGGGTGATTTAGTTCAGACCTGCTTTACACAATTGTTATTTCGATATTCTTCTGGGGTACCTGAGGAAGACCGCAAAATGTCTCTGTGAAGGTACCCTATTCCCGACACAAATTTATAGAAGTTGCTCCAGACTGCATATCATGATGTCTGATAGGCATGAAGAAGAAATTGGTATATAAAGAGAGTTTTGCAATAAGTCGGCTATACTGTACAGTTTCAAAATACGGCCACACGAAGGAGCCACCTTGTTTTCTTTCCCGAAGTCTTGGACCTGGCTTAGAAGTCTCGTATGTCATTTACGACCATATCACAAAATGTCATGTTGCAGTAGCCAATGCTTTGCAAAGAGTGTTTGGAAGTGTCGAATGGGAGCGGAAGTTGGTTATGTTCGTCAGTCTGTTTGCAAATTCCGTCTCCGCAGCTACTCAATGATTTGTTAGTAAATTCGGTGTTACTATTTTTTTTTTGTCGAAAATGGTACCTAAAATTTCAAATAAATTATCAGTTTCAAAATATTATCAACTTACAGTATCTTCGTACGGGCCGGTAGCTCAGTTGGTATAGCGACTGACTACGGGCTGGACGGTGGGATCGAATCCCGGTGGGGAAGAAATTTTCCGCCCGTCCAGACCGGCTCTGGGGCCCACTCAGCCTCCTGTACAGTGGGTACCAGATCTTTCCCGGGGGTAGAGACGGCCGGGACGTGGGGCTGACCACCCACCACATCTAGAGTGCCGAGGTCCTAGAAAGAGTAGAGCTATATCTCTACTCAACCTAAGGGCCTTCGTGACCTACAAAAAGGGTGAAAACGTACCTACCAATATCTTCGTAAATCTGGGAACCTTAACTTCCTGGAATCCTCTGGGCCACTCCAGGACTGTAACGGGACTGCTTTACCTTTACCTTTTAGGACTAAAAAGCGAACACAATTCCTGATCTGTGCAGTACACGTGCGATCTGGAAAATACGGTAGTTTTTGAAAGTCTCTTAATGTAACTGTCAAAAGTAAAGTTCTGGAAAGAAAGCACGCTTCGTCATATGATCTTCCGAAGATGTTAAGTATTATAAGGACTAACAAATTATTGTCTAATCCTGCAATTCAGACATTGCGTGTCTTATATCTTTCAAATACCCATGAACTTGCAAAGCATAAACTCAAAGTTGCGGACGGCCTTCATACTAGTAATTTCCAGATGCAGAATAATAGCTTCATGCAAAATTCGTATACAAGTACGTTGGTCCCCAAAAGCAAATCCTCGGAACTAAAACAAGCCCGTGTCCCTTTCCGGAACTGTGAATAATGTACTTGCTAATTCAACGGGTAACTTAGTGTCGTCTCGTAGCGTTCAGGTAATGATGTTACGATGCGCTAGATACGTTGTTTTGATGGCGGGAGGTGGCAATATATGCAGTACTGCGACAAGAAGGCCCCTTTTGGAAGCCCATTTCAGGGACTAAGAAGGTGATGGGAGGACAGTATTAAGATGGATTTTAGAAAGATGGGTCTGTGAGCATTGGGATGGATTAGACTGTCGAAAAGCCTATTCAAATGGTGGGTTGTTACATTAAGAATGTTAAACATGCCGCTTCCTATGTAATATTGAATGTGTTTAACAAATAAGTAAAATAATTGTTCGCACTTATAAATTGTAACCGCCGTCGTTATGCTGGAAAATATCCATGTGCTTCAGGATCTTAATGCAATCCACCTTGCCATGTTCTTTGTTCTAGCGCTCAATTGCTCTAAACCTGCATTTATCTGCATACTTCTACATGCACATTATGGACTCTTTGATGTTATACACGTCACATTCCAACTTCATTCTTTGAAACTTCTAACCTATTATGCACCCGTCCATTTTCCATTTTGTTCTTTCTCCTTCCTTCCTTCCTTCCTTCCTTCCTTCCTTCCTCTTTCCTTCCTTCCTCTTTAACTTCCTTCCGGGTACTGTAGTCGAGGGTCGGGAGAAAAGATTGAGAGATAGCAATAAACAGGGACGGAGAAAATAAGAGGAATAAATTGAAGCGTGACTTCCAGCAGGTTGTGCCCAACACGCTTCACAACCTTTTCCTCAAGCACATAACAAAAACAAAAGCTTTGTGCAGTTTCCCCTCGTCTCACTGGAGCACTTTAAACTTGACGTCATCTTCCCATCCCCTACAACTGGTAAACACAGACCCACTTCTGGGCGCAAATTTGGCGTCTTGGACGTGATCCGCTGTTTAGCTTGCCCAGTCGACCGAGTGTAGAACAAGAGATTCCTTTCCTGAAGGGTGGGAGGCCCCCTGCTATTGCGGCCGGCGCCGTGACGCTGCACGCCTGCCGTCGTCATGCACTTGTTTTTATTTGACT
>Ga0123355_10021497_pt1 | contig 10328 bp, 5 predicted proteins | sample TergutEmb28metaG_3_FD_89872 | JGI IMG/M metagenome (GOLD analysis project Ga0123355, IMG submission 89872) | Embiratermes neotenicus P1 segment gut microbial communities from Petit-Saut dam, French Guiana - Emb289 P1 | ecosystem: Host-associated > Arthropoda: Insects > Digestive system > Gut ... | reverse complement strand
CCCCCAAGCCTTTTTGACCCATCAAAGTTACCCCCCCCCCCCCCCCCCCCCCCCCCCCCCCCCCATCACTTGTACTAAGCTTATTAAAAGCCTAGCGGGCGGCAGAATGTAATAACGTGGAACAGAAAATATTGATTTACGGATCTTTTCTGTTAGTTCGTACAGACAGAGACTCGTGAACATAGTCAAAACAGTGAGTACGAAGAGTCACTTCCTTATTCATAATAGACAGAAGAATAAAGGGACAGAGCGTCAGTACGGTAAATCACAGATTGCGGCCTATGTCACTTTTTTAAGCTTTTCAGACGTTGCGGCATAAGCATACATCACATTCACCATCCTGACACGTGGGAACAGTTTTAATGCACCATGCGTCTAACTTCTAAAACCGAAGTCAAGCAGCCTGCAACAGGTCGGAGCTTAACTGTAAGACGAAAAATTTCACCTAATACGACGAAAATGTGCATTATGTTCGACGATAGTTGATTTAGAGCGAATCATTAAAATACGCCATTTCTTGTGCTTACAGTTACGGCAAGGAATACTGAAATTTGCTGCAATCATCAACTTTAGAAAGGAGACTAATGAACTAAAAATAATCAGAGAGACAAAGAGAAATTACATAATTTCGAATTAGAATAAATTTCCTGCATGATTACACACAGTCGAGGCTCATACACGTTGGGTGCCACATAACATGGCTCACAGATCATGTGCAGCAACATCCCAAGTATCAACTTGTATCTAGCTTGACTGTCTCGCTGGGGCCATGGACGTATGTCTAGTGAGTAATGTGTATGGTCAGGTAGAGGTTTGTGTGCCGGCCTGATCGCCCTTCCAGAGGAGTCCTACTAAGTGTGGTGTAACCGAGTGTGATCGTAATACCTCGACAGTGAGACCCACTCGGGGCTGTTGTGCATGAAAAAAAAATCTAGCTTGACTGTATTAATATGCGGCTACCAGGTGGGGGTAATTCAACGGCACTGCAAATGACGATGAATGAGCCGTGGGTGGATGGAGGATGAGGCTGTTGCTTGCATTAGTAGCGCTAAGCTTTGTCGAGTTCGTTGTGTGTTGCAGAAGAACTAACTTATGTAACTGCAGCCTGCAGGTCCATTTGTAGCGAATTAAGAGAAAACAACAATAAAATTAGCCGTACTGCAAAACAAATCTTTCTGAAATATGTATGAATGTTAGGGACTGTCCGTTCAGTAAGGAAGCCGGTATGGCAGGGTCGGCGTAGTGATTTGGCTGCGGCACGGACAGCACACGATTCATGGTTTGTTTACCGTCAAGGTTACAGCACACAAACTGGCCCCGGGGCCCATCGTTCTACCTGTTCAGTGTATACCAGAAATGGTCACACATTTTCTTCCTACATCGAGGTTAAGAATGAATCAATGTACTCCACATGTGCCTTCATAGCAAGCACACAGTCAACTTTACTGCACTCCGGTAACGACTATGCGCTCAGGACCCATGCCAGTCCGCAACTTCAATATACACGTAAATGCTGGCAGTTGTGAGCACCAGTAATTTCTCGTGTTCCCAAAAGTTATTTCTATAGCTGATAATTTGTTATGTTGAAAAGAAGAAACTTTCACATTGTTTCGGTCTCCAAAGGCACGCTTGTAACAACATGTCGAGCTATATTACATTCGGCTTCTGTATTCATAGTCAAGACTTTTTCAACGATACAATCAGTCCGAGAATATTTCGCCCTTGTAACTGAGATTTGAAAATGTCACACTAAAAAAAGCAAATGATGAATTATGGCACGTTAGCTCATCGCAAATACAGACTCTAGAAAAGGAAGAATATGGTATTGCGTAGCTTCTCTCTTACTTTCTGCACTGGTAACACATGGCGATAATTCGCTTTATGCATTAAACCTTATCCTACTAACGTGGAGAATATGATGAGCTCCTAATAATGCCAGAAAATGGCAGATGGGAACTGTGACTTGCTACAGGAATGAACACTGAGCTTCTGTTCCCACAATTCAACTGTGCCACTTCATTCAGCCTGGTTCTAGGGCCCACACAGCTTCATAGTCTATGTATAACTGGGTACCCTTTCCTCTGGGTTAAAGGGGCCCGAATGTGCAGCTCCAACTTTTGCACGTGTGAGAGTGCACAGAGCTGCACGAGTAATTCCCCTACCACTTGATTTCGTAAACACACGTATGAATTTACCTGCTTTCCTTACCAGGTCTAACGAAACTGGTTCTGTTTACACATACACTAACACATCCTTCCGAAAAGCTAAAGCTGCTTCTTAGGTAAGCTGCAGGATAATGTTCAGGAGAAGTGGAAATGGACGGTACTGGAGAAGCATTGGATTCGATATCCCGACTTGTAAAATTTATTTCTGCGTTTCTTTTGTTTTGGATTTATTTTCTTTAAAAAAATACTTGCGTCACCATTTGTTACAACTCGCGAGACGGAACTCCCCCCCCCACCTTTTTCGTCCAACATTGTTCCTTATAAAGAAAAAAGAAAAATAATAAATGAGTGCTGGAAAGCGAAGTCTCGCGGCAAGAGTTCTTTTCTCTGGCAGGCAATCGTTCATTGGCCCGGAAATGAATAGAGAACCATTCCGTAAAGTAGACTACGATGAATGGAAAGGGGGACTGGGAAGTGATATAAAACTGAGGAAGAAAAATTAGAGTTTTGGAGAGAGTAACATCAAAATATGGGTCTTGGAGCCTAATTTACCCCTTCCCTTCCCCTCCCCTCCCCCTTCCTCCTTCCTAGTGGCAATTCTGTTTCCGGCCGTAAACTGGGCCTTTCGTCACACAACAAAGCGAAATATTCTTCATGAAGGATACTGAATTGCATGATAAGCAGCTCACCTAGGACTGCCCTTACGATAATTTGAGCTACATCTGCAGTCAGTAATGATAAACAATGCTGGCATGTAACTGGAATTTATATTACATATCCTTGTCAAATTACGAAGTCCACATTAAGCCAGTGTTTCTCAACTTCTGTAAGACTGCGGACGGGTAAATTCTTTTTTCATAAGACGAGGGCCCAGTCCCAACAAATTTACTCGTAAATACCTTTCCAAAATTTTTTAAGTTCATAATTAAACTAACATAAGTATTAATAATTAATTATGGCATAATCATAAAGAATATTAGTACACTTATGTGTAAGGTGTGGCATGTTGACAAATATAAAATTACATTTAAATTAGTTATCAGTCACTGGACTAATGAAATCTTGTAGCGTATTGTAGTTTCCTCAGGCCAACATCTGGGTCTGAGTTTTTCAACACATTCACGAATATTATTCTCTTCAGAATATTTCCACTATAAAATATTTATTCATGAAAAATTCTTAGAAAACTAAAATGAGAAATTTCAGGAGAACCTCTCGCGGTCCGGTATAATTGATGCCAGGGCCGGTACCAGGCCGCGGCCCGGCGTTTGAGAAACACTGCATTAGACTAATATACTATTCTCAGGGGAATGATAAGTACCAACAACAATAAATATAGTTCCGTCTTTACGTGTTATATATTAGTGTCCTGAAATGTAGGATCAGTAGGAGTTTTGCCACGAATAGATCAGTTGTGACGAAACATAGGAATGACAGAAAAAGATCTTGGATATGGTTATGTAAAAATCCATTCTTCTCTCATACTCAGCGACGTGAGAACCAACTGTCATGCCTGTATTAACAAATAGCCGAGATAATGTCGTGTGTTTCAGGACAGGGATGGAGTGTGAGTTTTTTTAACACAATATAAAACTTTCGGGTTCAACATTGTTCTGTGATATCCAGATAAATTGTGTAGAGCAGTACAACATTCAGTGTCTGTTCTCAGTATCTCTTCAACAGTCACACAACCAGCCATGGATCTAAGGGTCCTTTGAGCCATGACAGTCTTCCTGTTCTTAACGCGTTAGTGATAACACTTCGGCATGAAGAGAATTGGGTGTGTTAATGCTGGGTTGCTGGTGGACAGAGCGTAGGAAAGGGTACGATAACTGCTCACAGAACTGCATTCTTTTTTGTGAGGCGCAGGGAATATAGAATTACGCGTTGCTGACTTCTTCCTTTATTTGGCCCTGTGTCCAGCCACTGCGCCAGCTCAAAGGAATTCCCGAAGTAGGCCCTGCTTTCTTGTAATCCTAAATCAATTGTTAGCCATGTCCTTAAAATCCAGTATTGCTTCCAGATAATTCTAACAATCAAACTATTTGTAGATATGTGCAGAAGACTGGCATAAAGGTTCGTAAAGACACATATTGATTACGGGCTCACATATATGTCCACATGGTTTTCCTCAATTCTTAGAGGTAAAACATGATTTCTTCTGCCCCTTTATATCGTGAAAAGTGTGGTGACAACAAAACCACCCCAACTGGAAGATAAGCAGTAACATGTATCGGGTTTATATAGCTTAATTTGACACAGAGTACTTAGGCCTAATTGCAGGAGGAAAGTACGATTTAAGAAGCTAAAAGATCCTAAATTGGTCAAAAGATAAGCTTCCGGTCTTTTATGAAATACAATGATGAAGGACAAAGAAGAATTTTGGGAGAATATAAATTAAAAGTAAATAATAGTCCCGTTAGTAATGGGTAACAAAAATTGAAATAAAATTTGGATGATCACAAGAGACAAAGAGAGCAGGAAATGCGTTAATTTTGATGATAACTCATTGGTGCGTGTGAAAGTATTACTCTGCCAATGTGCAGTTAACAATATTTTATCCGTTCAAAAGTGTGTGTGTTTGTCAAGGGGGAGAGAGAGATTGATCAAGTGTCCTATCGGTGGTGACAGTTTTTAGTATTCAGGGATAAACATTTTAATGGGAACGCACCACAGCGTGTGCATGTTGTGTTCAGTTGCTACATGTAAAGGTTACAGGCATAGAGGCCTGCTGTAAAGTTTGACATTTCGAAAAAAGCCGTCAAACTGATAATTCGTAACTTGTTTAAAATGTTACTGCTGTAACGTTTTGTGTTTTGACGCATACATCAAACCCTGCGGAACTTTTATATGCGGTCCCGTCACTTTTGGTGGTTATTACAAAGTTGCAGAATTTTTTAGGTTACACGAGATGTATAAACACGAATATAGGATTGCAGTCTGCGAGCCTGAAGGAACGACACTAGTTGGAAAATCTCGTCGTAGATGGGAGAACAATGTTAAAGTAGATACGAAAGATAAAGATGCGCGGTTATGAAGTGAGTTTATCTGACGGTTCTTGAATTCTGACACTTTATGATCCGTGCCGAATTTCCCAGATCCCTACTTTCCGAGGAACTACTGCCTTCATCTGCAAGGATGTGTTCGGTCAAACTCCGACAAAAAAACATGAAGTTGCAGGCGAATTGAAACATCAACATCAAAGGAGTGGGGCCTGTTGTGAAGATGGGAATGAACATTCGGGTTCCTTAAGAAATGAGGAGTTCCTTAACTAACTGAGAGACTCTCAGCTTCCCAGGAAGGAATCAGATGCAAGGAGTCCTTGCGGACTTGACAATGATGGAGGATATTGAGCGAGGGAATTGAATGGGCTGCAGTGTTCATTTGCTTGCGTTTGAGCAGTGATCATGTCGGTCAACTGGTCCATTGCACCAGCGAAACAAATCCTCTGAAATCTGTGCCAGTCTTAGAGGCCGTTTACTGTAGCGTCCAGATGTTTTGTGAATTCCATATTGCAAGACAATATTTTATAAGTGGATTTGAGATAAGTGTTATAAATTATGCTGTCCGGAATGTGATTATTATTATTATTATTATTATCATCATCATCATCATTACAGATTATGTTGTCCGGTACGTGCCTGTCACTGTATATAGTATGTTGTCCGGTTCGTGACTGTCAGTGTGTAGAGTATGTTATCCGGTTCGTGACTGTCAGTGTATAGAGTATGTTGTCCAGTCCGTTACTGTCGGTGTATAGAGTATGTTGTCTGGTCCGTGACTGTCAGTGTATAGAGTATGTTTTCCGGTTCATGACTGTCAGTGTGTAGAGTATGTTGTCCGGCGCGTGACTGTCAGTGTGTAGAGTATGTTGTCCGGTTCGTGACTGTCAGTGTGTAGATTATGTTGTCCAGTTCATGACTGTCAGTGTATAGAGTGTGTTGTCCGATATGTTATTGTCAGTGTTCAAGAAGTCACTGCAGTATTCATCTCTGTAATAGTCATCTTATACCCTGAATGTGGAGACAGCAGATTCATTCGAAACGCCGCAGATTACCTGTTAAATTGCACGAGGTCTTAATACATAACCACAAAGTCAAATTTTATCTCGCGAAGACGCCATATTTCAGATGCTTGTTCGTTTACAGATTTTTCTAAAGAACGCGAAGAAAGTGTTCTTGATGGCATGACCGAATTTCCAGGGCGAGGCGACAGACACGTTCGCGGATGTCATCTTCCTAAAAAAGGGCAGAAAATAATTTATTTCACGTGATGTTGCAATTTTTGGATCACCTGGCTGGGGGCGATACGTTATGGGCAGGGGAACACGGTATCATCATGAAGCACATCAGTTGAGTACTCACATTCCCTATAAACATTTCAGTTTATGTGGCTTTATATACCCCATTTATATACCCTTGGTGTTTACTCGTTACGTATCCCATCTAATCGCTTGGAAGGAGAAATTATTTACTGGCATTTATTTGCATATTTACTTGGTATATCGTAATATATATATATATATCGAAGAATACTTGTAGTAAAATTCGATTATTTGGATCTATCCATCTACTCATTCATCCATCCATCCACCCACTCATCCATCCATCGACCATTCCATCTACCCTCCTTCCCTTCATCCTCCATTTCTTCCATCCATCCAGCTAGCTACCTACCCCGTGCCGCCTACCCGGATCTCTTTGTCACTCTGTCTGCCTATTTTTCTATTTACAATGCAGTATGCAAATTATTGTCTGCCATGAGTCTTTGAGACAAATAGTAAGGCTTGAGGTATAGAAACCAAGTTGACTCTTCAACACTTTGTAGAACTGCCAAACGAAATTTCATTCGTTTTAGAGCTGTAGCCGTTGAATGCATTTCATTGCATTTCATTTACTCGCAAGAGCACTGAGCCACGTTATTCCATTCACAAGATACGTTTACTATCTGAGCAGCTGTGTTTTCAACGTGCCCTACAAATCGCAATTAATTATTCTGGTCTGCAATGAGACAGGCCTTGTTGATAAATGCAGCAACAAGCAACAAAGACGTTTCTGTACCTTGAAATGTGAATCTGCGAGATGGATCTTAAATTGCTTTACTGTCTGTGTCTTTGTATCTCAATGACAATATTGTGACCTTAACGGCCGTGAGCTTTTGACTCGCACAATGATTAACTCTCCTCTTCCTTGTCTACAGTCTCACACAAAAGTGCTGCAACCCATTCCGAGAAGAGTTGCTCTTAAGAAGTGGACAACCGTTCATTTTGTGCACAACTCGCCTCCTTTTGTGGAATCTACAGTTCAGTTACCTTCATAACATTAACCCACTGGACTTTATCTGAGCCAGATAAATCTATTAAAATGAAATAAAATATATACTTCATCCAACACAACTATCTTATACTTTATTAATTATTTAAATTAATAAAGTACAAGATAGTTGTGTTGGATGACTTATATATTTTATTTCATTTTAATATTATACTTAAAAACAGCGTGATGTCCTCTACTAAAATTATCAGAAAACTCTAGTCCACATACTCAAAAATATCTTCTTGAACATCAATTTCACTATTGTCCTATTGACGTCCAGGTCTTCCGCGGGATATTTAATTTTTACGATTAAAATATTTTATGAATTTCTCATATACCTCATGCATACTTCGTGTCCTTCCCTGTCATCCTGTGTTATTTGATCGCTCTATTTTATGGTGAAGTGTAAAGACTATGAAGCTCCTAATGCTGCCCATGCCTCTAGTACGTTCCTTACTGTACTTCCAAAGGTGTGGGTCCGGTAGCTAAGTCGGTATAGCGAATGACTACGTGCTGGACGGTCCGGGATCGAATCCCAGTGGGAACGAGATATTCCGTCCGTCCAAACCGGCCCTGGGGCCCACCCAGCCTCCTGTAAAATGGGTACTGTGTCTTTCCCGGGGGTAAAGTGCTGCCGGGGCGTGCTGCTGACCACTCACCCCCTTCTAGTGCCGCAGTCATGGAAGAGTAAAGCTATACCTCTACCCACCCTCTGGGCCACACCGGGTCTGTAACGGGATCACTTTACTTTTTTTTTTAACTTCCATATGTAACTCTTATAGCAGTTCAATGTGCCTGGATGGACAACAGGTAGATTCCAAGCAGACACCTGCTTAATTTATCCCTCAGCTGTCAACAAATCCCGCTTGCCTTAAACTGCATGAGTCATGTCTTTCAAGACATCATTTGGCAAAGCGTCAAAACACTGGATAAGAACAAAAGAAAACGAATTTTATAAATTCTTTAACGTAACTGTACGAGGAACCTTCACCTTCCGACTTCTGTGGGTGCAACATTGTAGCAGTTTTCGTGTCTACCGGCTGAATGCATATAAAGCAAGGCGTTGCGTTTGTTTCGTTTCCTTGTTAAATTCAGGAAGACTATACCAAGACAGTTAATGCAGGCGCATATGAGAATACAATATGAAACGGCGCTCTGCGGCAGATAGGCTGTAACAAAAGAATGGATTAACGGAATTAGATTTAAGAGGTGTGAGACTTTCCTTCATTAGGCCTGACGTTCCTTTGCAGATACAAGTTGTCTCTATTCACGTAATGAAGACATATGACAGCGTGAAGGCATAAATACACACATTCTTAACTCTGGCAATAGATGGATGTGAGTGGTCAGCTTCACGCCTCTGCCGCTTTAACCTTGTGGAAGAGTCTACATAAAGACACGTATTAGATCGATTACAACATAGTTTTTATACTAATTCAAATTGTGCCTTTACATGTGTGCTGCATGTTTCGGCGCTTTCCTAGTCATCTTTGGATATGGCAATACAACAATTTTATAAAAGATGCTAAAATAAAATAAAATATAAGGGACTCCTTCTTTATAGTCACTTTTTTGTGATGTTAAGTTGTAGAATATAAAGTATAAAATATAAAGAATAAAACCAATTATTTTGAAATGGATATTATATGTATATAACTGTGTATACAAATTCAGGTCCTCATGTGCTGTAGTGAGAGTTCGTACTGTAATTATTTTATGATTTACGTATTATACTCGGCGCGGTATGCATCTTTTATGAGTTTTCCTCCTTTGAATTCTGTTCGGGCCACGATGTAGTTTAAGGTGAGAGTGGAGCGATGTTCACGTGCGGAGAGTTGGGGTGCAATGGTCTAAGAAATGGCCGAAACATTTAGCATACATGTACAGACACAACTAGAATTAAAAGTGAAACCTATATTGTGTTGACGTAATAAGTGTGTTTGTTTAGTAGTGAACACAACGGGATGGCTTCCCTGAAGAGCGTGGAAAAGTCGCCAATATCCAATGAATAAGAAAATAGGTGTGTTTGAAAAAAACTATTGCCCTGTCTGGAATCGAAACGCGATTCCACGATTCAATTATCCAGCCCTCGGCAAACTCAATGCACAATTTAACGTCAGTTCAATTCAGAGGTTTCTGTTGAAACAATAACAAATATTTTGGAACCGTAAAATGGGGGAAATTTCTTGACCTGCAGGACGCAATGGCCTCCAAGGAGACCGTCAAAGTACACGAGATTTTAACGTCGTCCGTATAGACCTAGACGACAGACTGTAGCCCTGCTTCACTGATACACTCATACCGTCAAACCGAGTCAAAGCAACATGGATATAGAGTGTAAATACTGTAGCAATATTTAGACCCACGCAGTCAAGTTAATTTCGTGCGTTGTGAGGAAAATTACAAGTAAGTATATGCATACAAAAGCTCTTCGTGTTATGACGGCATATTTCCTTATAGTCAACTGTCTACCCACAAAATTCCTGCAAGTTTCCCTAATGACAGCTAGGCTTACAAAAGCATGCAAAAGTTACTGTCATGACTATAGCTCCTCGTCGCTAGATATATATATATATATATATATATATAGGAAAAAAATATATATATATATTTTTTTCCCATTGCTCCACATGTCCTTTACGGACTTCGTGGTCTTCTCTCCTGGGCATGGCAGAAGTGTAACCGACTTCTGAAGTTGGGACGCCCATGAGGCGCGGTTACGTTGTAGAGTGAAAACGGAATATGATGGCACACGCGCAGAAACCAGATTTGGTCTTCCAGCGAAACGGACGAGTCCATTTATATCGGCGGGGGTGTCAGTTCAGTCGGCTGCTGGCAGCCGAGGTGT
>Ga0123355_10021495_pt1 | contig 10329 bp, 3 predicted proteins | sample TergutEmb28metaG_3_FD_89872 | JGI IMG/M metagenome (GOLD analysis project Ga0123355, IMG submission 89872) | Embiratermes neotenicus P1 segment gut microbial communities from Petit-Saut dam, French Guiana - Emb289 P1 | ecosystem: Host-associated > Arthropoda: Insects > Digestive system > Gut ... | reverse complement strand
GGCGGCATGCTGGTAGGCGACGGGGACGCGCTGTTTTGCGTGGGTGGGGGGGCGGGCATAAAGGCGGCCGGTGCGTAGGGCTGACAACCTTACCATCTTCACGTGCCGAATGTATTGAAATCTTGGAGCCTCAACCTCCTGGAGCCCTCAGGTCCTGTCCAGGCCTGTAATGGGATTGCTTTATATTTTTACTTGTTTTCAGACACTTCAAAGGCACGCTGTCCAGGTATTAGGCAGTTCCTACTTCAAATAGTGCTATCAGAGTAAAATCTGTCTACTGCTTTAATTTTCATTAACTTTATATGCTCCATATCCGTGCATTAAGAACGTTACTACATACCAACTTACGTAACAAACCAACAAATGCAAGTCAATGTGCGTTTGTTGGTTTATTACGTATTTAAATTAAATATTTGTTTCCCCTACTTAGATTTCAACCACTTCGAAAAAGACCTTCTGTTTCTATAAATACCCAGTATTTGAAGATACTTTGTACGTTTGGTACGAATCTGATATTCTCTTTCTTGTGTTTACTGAATACTCCTACTTGTCAGGCAGCATCATCTGCACTTGCGCTTGTCAGCAAATAATGTCTTTACGATTTCAATTCAACCGGCCAATAGCTGAACGGACGTGTCCGCAAGATCAGTGTTTAACCTTTGAGTCCGGTAAGTACTAAGCCAGCTCCGTAGCCGAAGGGCTCCTCTAATTGGAGGCGACGTGTGGGCGCAAGTTAGCAGCAGCCGTGTTCCCGAAACGAGCTGTGACAATTATTATTACATCAGGGTGGCGCGGTGCTGGCTGTCATTCTGCTAACTAAACTAATCTGCAGCGTGGAGAAGCGTCGTTGTCTGGCTGCAGGCGCATCTTTCCATCGAACACTGCCGTCATGGACAGACGCCAGGTCTATTTCTGACATTTCGGTTCCTTTCTACAACCAGACCTGTAAAGACTGACTTTGTGCCGCCTACGCACTTACTGTTGGTTTCTTCCATATAGACAGACGATGTTTTATTGTAAACAGGGGAGAACATCTTATGGTGTTTAGAAATGTCGGGAATATCTTGAGTGGCTAAGAGACTATTAATTTTTCAAGAACCAATGCTATTTATGCATACATTATCCAGACCAACAAATGCAAAAGGCTAAGCAATCCCGTTACAGTCCTGGAGAGACCCTGAGGGTTCCAGGAGGTTGAAGCTCCCAGATTTCAAGACAGTCGGCACATAAAGGTCGTAGGGTTGTCAGCCGTTCACACCGGCCGCCTTTACCCCCCAGGAAATATTAGTGGTACTCATTTCTGTTAGAGGATGAGTTGACCTCAAAGTCATAGTGGGGTCGAAAGGATTGTGTCAATGAAAAATTCCAATGGCACCATCGGGAATCGAACCCGCGACTTTCCAGCTTGTAACGCAGTGTCTCAACCAACTGCGCCACCGCGTGTCCCTCGGACCAACAAATGCACTATATATATATCCTCTCGTACTAAAACATAATAAATCATTATAGGTAGATACCACCTTGGCTCACACCAGTCTGAACTCAGATCATGTAAGGGGCAAAGGTTAGACAGACACAATAATACTGCAGATCCTATACCGAAAATTCACCTTAATCCAACACCGACGGCGCATACCTCCCCTCCAATAAGAGCTCAAGATATGCGGTAGATACATAAAAATACTATGCAAGCAGTTCGTTATTTAGATTTTCCAGAGTTTTACTTGTCATAGCGAAGCTTACTCCTAATTGATTATTCTGTCTTCATGTCCATATATTTTTTAAAGCGAGCTCTACGAGTAGAGCACCTTCTGTTTCCTCTTTCAAATTCCAGACGACCAGTATGTACATTAAAATTCATTTTCACACCACTGGAGGAAGTTTATCAGAAACGGCAAGTTGTGGTAAATATGAGGACCAAAAAAGAAAGAGGAAGTAACATTAGCGTTCAGAGACCCAAACAACGGGGGTTTCAAAAATGATATTTATCACCAAAGTTTGGATTCACCAACTTCCTCTCGGGCTATCAACCACGTTTAAGATAGGCTAAAATCTAAGGTAAAGTGTGTTACCAAAAATCCTACCAATACTGGATAATTACAGTGACCATTTTGTGGTAATGCTGTCGAAGTTTGGTCGTTTTGTTTTGTCCAAACTCTGCGACCTTTGCATGGAGATCAGCTGATAGCTAAATTATTACAAGTCCGAAGAGTACAATACAGAATCGGGCAAACATTTCATGCCCCCAAATAAAATTCACGCACGCATGTCACACACAAATCTTCAGGCAGCTTTGGGTTCAGTGAGGCCAGGACCCTCTCCATGACAGTGAGTTCAGAGAGAGATCCACCCCCTCCCCCTCCCGACAGCACAGGTCACAGCAACAGTTACAATGCCTGCAGCTCTCTGCTGTTTCCTAGTTGTAAGAAACGACTAATGGATTTACACACTAGAATTTAGGAATACAATAGAATCGGCTGGAAATTTTAAGCCGAAATTTTATCAAGATTTTCTAAAAATATGCTGTTTTGTTTTAAAAACTTTTTATTCTGATTGATGTATCTGTATTTGTTGGACTATGTTTCCGGGAGTGTGAGATCAAATGCAAAAAAATGGATTTGTAAAAATTAAAGATTTATAGTTTTACATGCCCGTGATTAATGGCACACACACAGTGCTTAAAAATTACAATTCTGTGAGTCCTGTAGGATCTAAGAAATAGAGAGGTGTGGATTCAAACCATTTTCATTAGCTTTTTTTAGTTAAACCAAGAAACTATTATCTTCAATACTTGGTTTCTGGGCAAAATTAAGCACCAAAAATAAAGATGTATGGAGGAGTGGAGGTGTAGCCTAGTCTTATAATAAAACCAACTAGATGCACTAATTTCTCAAATTTATTTTTGGAATAAAACTCTACATGTTTCGGGCAGTTCCTCTGTCCATCATCAGGAGTTTTTCACTGTACACACAGCAGTGGTGTATGTCATACAGGTTTGCTGACTGCTTGCTAGCAGATTCAGGATTTCCATCCTGATCCTGCATGTTTCGGACAGTTCCTCTGTCCACCATCAGGAGTTTTTCACTGTACACACAGAAATGGTGTATGTCATACAGGTTTGCTGACTGTTTGCTAGCAGATTCAGGATTTTCCATCCTGATCCTGCTAGCAAGCAGTCAGCAAACATGTATGACATGTACCATTGCTGTGTGTATAGTGCAAAACTCCTGATGATGGACAGAGGATCTGTCCGAAACATGTAGAGTTTTATTCTAAAAAATGAATTTGAGAAATTAGTGCATCTAATTGGTTTTATTATAAGAATATATCACGATGCCCAGTTATCTCAATTTCAAAGAGCGGAGGTTTAGTTTTAAGCATTCGGAACGTCGGGCTTACATGGACACGACACACGACTTCATTTCCTTGTCTCTATATATATGAAGAAATGCTACCGGTATTAATTGAACAGATCTTTTCTTAGGCGTCAAGTTCGCTTTGGACCTTGTACAGGAGAGAAATATCTCTTCCATACCTGGAAATAAATCCCGAATTTCGGGTAGTCTAGCCTGCAGACTACTTACTGTATCAACTGAGAAACCCAAAACCAATGTTGATTACAACTGTATGAAGATTAAGTGTTTTATGAAAGTACCATATAAATTCAGAAACCAATGAAACTTTTTTCAATATCTGTGATAAATTATTATGAATAACTGGCTGTTACTCCGACCCCGTCGGCTTGATGCACCAGTATTTAGGCGCGGACAAGTGTGGCCGTCGAAAGTAGGAAATGCATATAAATAGCCTTTCTGATATGAAACTTGACATCTATAAAGCATTACACTTATTTAAACCAATTGGCGAAAAACAAGGTACGTTATTTTTGATAATCGAAATGAACACAATAATTCCATTTCAATAAACATGTAGATTACATGAATGCTGCCAACTTCCTACAAATTATAAAATATCCAGTAATTTGAATTGAAAAGAAAAGAGTTACTTAAAATATAAAACACGTTACAGCAATAGGCCTTTAGGAGACTTTATCTTGTATCATGAATTTAAAACACATTCCTTAGAAAATCACAAATTACAAGCAAGTTCATTATTCGTATTTAAATATACACTATATAGAATGTCTTACAATTCGTCATTAGTCTGTAGCTTCACTTTGAAACTTCACATTTGAATTAATTTTGCTCTATATTTAATTTAAAATAATGTCTAAAAATCTCTGGAAATTTAATTGCTTATTTCGACTTAAATATTTCAAATACCATTTATTACACTTCAGTCGGAAAGCTTGATAATTTTCGATCCAATAATTAGCTTATCTTAAGCCTTTAAAGCACAGTGTTAACTAGATACACACACTTACCTAATATAAAAGCACAGTGTTAACTACATATACACAATTATATAAAATTAAAACACAGTGTTAACTACATATACACCCTTATATAACGTTAAAGCACAGTGTTAACTACGTATACACCCTTATCTAACATTAAAGACTCTGAATTTTGTCCAAAGCATTTGTTTATTTCTAATCTCGAGATAAATAACGATTATTTCATTCAATAGTGTTAAAAGATTTTTTTTTGCAGTACAGACACAGTGTCTTTTCTGCGACATAGGGATGAATTATTAAATGTTATTTAGCTGAAGTTATGCCTTCGAAGTATTAAAGAGATAGTGGTTTTTCGGAATGTTAAATATTTGATATGCCATACGAATTAAAGCCATATACAAATATTTAGTACTTGCTGCAACGGTAAACGTTTTTGACTAAAAGTTTGTCACTTCAATCTATGTTAAAAGATTCAATATGCAAGTGACAAGAACACAAACAGAACAAAAGGGATATCACTTTCATTTCAATTACTCGACATTTTATCACAAAATTTCACCTAAATTCCACACCGGCCTGGGGCCCACCCAGCCACCTCTACAATAAGAACCGGACCCATTTCCTGGAGGTAAAGCGGCTGAGTCGTGGCACTGACAACTCAACCCATCTAGCGACGATATTAAAGAAAGAGAAGAGTTCTACAGGGGTGCTGATAAGTCTTTATCCCGACCCTGGAAGGAAACAAGCTACAGCGACTAAGACGTACAACACTATACCAAGAGTTATGGCGTACAAATAACAGGAGTATATTCTTCTATCCCCCTATTTGGGCCTACATGATCTGTTATACGGAGAAATCTACCTTCAACTTTACTGTCATTGCACCCAAGTACGACATGAGAAAGAAGAACTGCATAAGTAACTTTTAGAGTTCAGATTAATTATATTTTCGCCTGATGATGGCAATTTCATGCCGAAGCTAACAGTGGTAAAAAGTAGTACCGGGTATATGTTTTACTTTACGTTAACTCACGTGGGAAATCAAGTAAATATCTATAGCCTGACGCAGAATTATACTAAGGCAAATTAGTCCCGTTAGAGGCCTGGAGTGGCCCAGAGGGTTCCAGGAAGTTAAGGTTCCCAGACTACATGACAACGGCACAAGATGGTGGTAAGGTTGTCAACCTTACGCACCGGCCGCCTTTACCCCCAGGATATGCTCCTGGTACTCATTTCTGTTAGAGGCTGAGTCGACCCCAGGGCCATAGTGCGATTGGAAGAATTTTTTACACCAGCTGGAATCGAACCAGCGACCTTCCGATTTGTATCACAGCACCTTAACCACTGTGCTACCGCGGTCCCCGCAGAATTATACTAGAGTACCAAAATATGCACTGCACCTGTGACAGACTGAATGATACGAAGGTGAGGTAGATCGTGATTCTAGATATCGTTTCTAACATGCAAGAAATGTAAAGTCCGAAAGTTATGCGAGATTACTTACAGAGAAGGCGTGTCCCTATTCTAGTGTCTGTCAAGTTCAGACCAAGAAGATTGGTCAGTGTCCGTGCAGAAAGCAGACTGTCGCCATTTCTCTTCCCATTTGACTGTTAAGAAGTATTTGGCCCGAACGCATTTACGTCAGAACTTTATTTCAGTAGCTGCTGACTAAGTCCACTCAGTAATGTCCTAATTGAAAGCTGATAGTTACTTAGCCGCTCAAAAACTTTTTCATCTTTTGTGGAACCGTTATGTCCTTCATCATGTTCACAAATGGTAACTACTGGACACGTCATATTATTTTATTCCAAGCACATTTTAATATTATCCTGCCAACTGCAAAAAAAAGTGTCCCTAATAATCCCTTTCTCTCATATTTCCCCACTAAATTTCTTGCGCATGTCCCATTTTCACAATGCGCTTATTTTCTCCTTCTGGGTTTCCTACTAAAGTCCATTTGGAGTACAGAGAAGATTACGAAATCTCCCCAAGAACTATTTTTGTCCACTCTCCCTCCTACGCCCCAACATACTCCTGATCTGCCTGTTCCCCTAACGTTATAAAGCCTGGTTTGTGTGCGCCAGGCGTTCGGCATGTTCATTTGTTGATATCGCGAGCAGACCCCCAGCCTCCCTTTGTCACCTTCTCGTCACTACCATTAATCGTGTCACGTTTCATAGTTCACATGAGGTTACTTAAATGCTGTATTTCCAAGTGTCGTTATCACTAACAAGGTAAACAAATCTGTTCTTAAATCTGCTTACAAGATTTTAACAATGTTTTCAGGAGTATATGGCTAATATAACGACATCAAAAATCTTCTTAAAAGAGAAATGTGATAAGTGTGGGTATCCTTGAAGGGAAGATTGACATAAGATATTATTTAAAGACAGTGTCAACCACCCACAAAGATAATGCTCTCATCCCTTCTCCTCATTATACAAAGCATGGATAAAAATAACACGGTCATTAGGCGAAAACTTTCTTTCTATGAAGCTGCCTCGAATTACTTCAAGAAAACTGGAAGGGACACAAAATGTATGTAATCAAAGCCGCCAGGTTTATTCCTTTGTTAAATTGCAATATTTCTTTAGATATTAATTTCTATAATACAGTGATCTAAGTTTCTCCTTCACTGGTAGCTGCGCCATCATTCACCACCATTAGGCCTACTGAAGTTTGGTGAAAAATCATATTATATTACTTTGTTGTGTTTCGTCGAAAATTTTATAGCACAAATCTACCATTCGGCGCTACTGCTCCAAATAACAGAATATTCGTCACAGGAAACTGGTCTACATATTCAAAAATTTTGCAATAAACTTTTACCTTAAGAAATGCGGTGAGGTAAGCATGAGTGAAACTACATCGAGTCTTTCTTACATCTTACAGGTGTGCATAGTAACAACGGTACCGTCACAGACTACTTAAAAAAAATTCGAAATAAAGAGCTCATTCCGTATTCAACTATTTATCTCACATTCTTCTACAGTAGAGGCCTCTCCAGCCTCACCAACTGAACCCCTAATAAGTGGTCGGCCCACGAAAACATATCCGTCACTTTAAGGCAACTACTAGCTGTGTGGAAAGAAACAGACACAAACATTCATCTTACGATCCGAATTGAAACACATACCTCTAGATTGAAAGTTAAAATTTCGCGTTCAAAACAGCCGATTTAGCACTATTCGAAACAAGATATAGGCTACTCGTACATCTCAGTCGCAGGCAAAGATTGGCCTGAACATTCTTTCACTTACTCATTCCCACTTTCAGTGTCGTTGAGAGGGGTGGCAGCATGAAAGACGTAATGTAATCACAGTGGTAACATCAAACAGATGAATGTCTATATTCACCAGCGGCCCTCGACATTTTTTAAACTAATAAAATTGCAAATAAAGCTCTGGAGGCGACCTTACAAAACTTGAAATTGTGGTGCAAAATGAGTGGATAATTCTGATTACTTACTTACTGCATGGTGTAGAGTCCTTCTTGAGAAGCTAACTGGTTTGCAGCTAGTCAAAAAATTCCCCGCATTTCACGGAACCCGAAGGTTCATTACCGCACTCACAAGCGTCCGCCACCTGTGTCTATCCTGGGCCAGCCAAATCCAGTCCATATACCCACATCCCACCTCCTGCAGATCCATCCTAATATTATCCACCCATCTACGCCTAGGTCTCCCCAGTGGTCTCCTACCCTCCGGTTTCCCCACCAAGACCCTTTCCTCATCCGATTAGTAGGAAAAACTTAAAAAAAAGAATTAAGGCTTGGAGTACACACGTCCGATTCCAACATTGTAAGATTATTTTGAAACTAATTTTAATAGTGACTAGAATAAATTTCCTAGGCAATAATTGTTTATAAGGCGACAGTTAAGGAACTTTCGAATAGTGGCAACACCTGTACAGAGTATGAGTAAGTGCAATATACGAAACGTCCCTGAAATAATTTTGAATTATTTCCATTGTCACTGCAAATAAAACGTTACCTTCGCACACTTTTGTCAGATTTTCTGAAGTGTTAGCGGCACCTGAGGACTAATGAAGTATGCATTCGTAACTCTGTGCAGTAGATATATCTTATTTGCAATGACGATGGAAATACTCCAAAATCAAGTCAGTGATGATTCGCATGTTGTAGCATTGCCAAAGAACTACCTGTTAAGTAAAAGTGAAAGATTTTTTACAAAAATGGCTGTGCTTTTCTGAAACATGCCGTAATAAACTCTACATAAATTTTTGAAAAGTGTTACGAAGTTCGATTCTGCAAGCTGCATTTATGTTGTGATGCTTTTTATAATGTGTGTAATGAACTGGATTCTGAAGTAAACCAATTCTAATACAGGAAAGAATCGCATTTCTTTTAACTGCAAGCTGTACCACAACCACATTACTGACGAAGGTACACGTTCCTTGCCTTCCTTAGCAGCTAACATCTGAGGGCCGTTGGCAATCTTTACGTCCTTTTTCGATTAAATTATTCAGCAATGGGGTGATTTGATCAAAATCTGACTGAAAGCTTGAAAGTGGTTCTCACAGGAAAAGGCGAGACAGGTAACGTAGAATGAAACTGTAAAATTTTGTTTGTTTTCAGCTAAATTCATCGGAAATAGTCCTTGAGAAATTCATATTACTTAGCGTGATAAGTAAATTCTCTGCCTTTTATCCTTTTCGCGTTTTTAATAGCTCGAATTTGAAACGCTTCTCGAGGCCTACCCGCACATCCGTAATATCATAACCCATTCCTTTAAAGAGTATCTTAACTTTATCTTCCCCTCTACACGTAAGACGCCTCTTCCCTTCAACTTATCATACCCAATTTTACCATGGTAAAAAAATAAATCTCACACCAGAACAGGCCACGAAGGCCCAGAGGGGGAGTAGAGGTATAGTTCTACTCTTTCTTTAACCTCGTCACTAGATAAGGTTGTGTGGGCTGGATATTTCAGTCAGTATAGCGACTGACTACGGGCTAGAGGGTTCGGGATCGAATCCCGTTGGGGACGAGATTTTCCGCCCTCCAGACCGTCCCTGGGGCCCACCCAGCCTCCTGTAAAATGGGTACCGGGTCTTTCCTGGAGGTGAAGCGCGGCCGGGGCGTGCTGCTGACCACTCACCCCCTTTTAGTGCTGCGATCATGGAAGAGTAGAGCTATACCTCTACCCACCCTCTGGGCCATACTGGGCCTGTAATGGGATCACTTTACATTTTTACTAGATAAGGTTGGGTGATCAACTCCACGCCCCGGCCGTTTTACTCAGGGAAAATACCCGGTACCCATTCTATAGAAAGCTGGGCGGGCCCCAAGGCCGGTGTGAACGGGTGCGGAAAATCTCGTCTCCACCGGGATTTGATCCCCGGACCGTCTAGCCCATAGCGAGTCGCTACATCGACTGAGCTATCCCGGCCCATAAATTATCCAAGACACCGTGGAAAATTTCTGTATTTACTGTGAGTTACTTCAGCCCCACTTTGAAAAAGAACCTTTCGATTTTCACTCTGACTTGAGTAAAATGAACTATGACCACACGAGAGGCGATTAACAATTTTGCAACATTTCATTCACAATAGTAACGGTTCCTCTCCTTCCGACAGAGTCTTTCACGGTGATATGACACAAATAAGAATTACATAAATCCCCACGGTTGCTTCCTTATTTGTAACAAAACTGTCGTTTCTGCCCCATTACAATGCCGCTCCAACTCCGCCACCCTTCCTCTGTTCGCACAGTTTTATCACGTTCCTCGTCGAATTTCTACTTCTCATTATACGTGCTATTTTCCTTCCCATTTTATAGCCTCTAGCACATCAATTTGTAACACTGCGCTCGGTAAAAATTTCAACCTTTTCTCCTTTTTTTTTTTTTTTTTTTTTTTTTTTTTTTTTTTTTTTTTTTTTTTTTTTTTTTTTTTTTTTTTTTTTTTTTTTTTTTTTTTTTTTTTTTTTTTTTTTTTTTTTTTTTTTTTTTTT
>Ga0123355_10021494_pt1 | contig 10329 bp, 7 predicted proteins | sample TergutEmb28metaG_3_FD_89872 | JGI IMG/M metagenome (GOLD analysis project Ga0123355, IMG submission 89872) | Embiratermes neotenicus P1 segment gut microbial communities from Petit-Saut dam, French Guiana - Emb289 P1 | ecosystem: Host-associated > Arthropoda: Insects > Digestive system > Gut ... | reverse complement strand
TAGGTCGTACTACTGTATTTTTCACTCAATGAGAGCTGCTTTGGCTTTAGAGAATTTTGATTCAAAGAAACATACAGGTATAATTGCAGCATTTCGACAACGGTATATTAAAACAGGGGTGTTTTCTACTCTATTTTCCGATATTGTCAAAGATGCCTTTGATATAAGGAATGATAGCGACTATCAGGATTTTTATGTAATATCTAAAACCGATGTAATACAGCAGTTGGAAAACGCAAAAAAATTTCTAAAAGCTGTCGAAGATTATATTGCAAGTATTTGAGGAGGCCAACATGCAACTATACAAAATGCAAAAAAACACCCACACCCGCTGGTCAAGCTTCGAAAACCTAAACAGCACAAAAGGAGCAGGCGGCAAAACAAACCAAGGCGCGAAAGGCCGCCCAATGGAGCCTATAGACATAGGCGAAACCAAAATCCTACTAGACACAAAAGGCAGCGGGATAATCCACCGTATGTGGTTTACCCTATCCGACCGCAGCCGTGAAATGCTAGACGGGCTAAAACTGCAAATGTTCTGGGATGAGGAAGAAACCCCCGCAGTAGACGTACCCTTCGGCGACTTTTTCATGTGCGGGCTTGCAAGGGAGGATAAAAACAGAGCCTTCGAAAATCAATTCTTCACCACCGCAGAGGGCCGTTCCTTTAACTGCTTTATCCAGATGCCCTTTAGAAAAGGTGCCAAAATCCAAATAGTCAACGAAAGTACAAAGCGTCAAGGCCACTGTTTCTTCGATATTAACTACAGCCAAGCCCCCCTACCCGATGACGCAATGTACTTCCACACGATTTACAACCATGTGGAAAAAGGCACCCCCGGCACCGACTACGAAATCATCCCCCATATTAAAGGCAGCGGGTGCTTTATAGGCGTAAACGTAGCACTTATTGCAGACCCGGTATATCAAAAAACCTGGTGGGGCGAAGGCGAAGTTAAGTGCTATATAGACGGCGACAAAGACTTCCCAACCCTGTGCGGAACCGGCGCGGAAGACTATATAGGCTCTGCATGGGCACTGGGCGAATTTGCTAACCAAACCCAAGGTTGCCTGCTGCATGATTGGGATACAGGAGAATGTGTGTTTTACCGCCTGCACACGGTAGACCCTATTTTCTTTCACCAGGATATAAAGATAACAATCCAGCAAATAGGCAGTGCCACGCGGCCCTCGCTGCTAAAAATTTTAGACAATATCAAAGACTTACAAATCACATCCTGCGATGTGCAAGGGGTGGGCGTGACCCTGTATAAAGAACTTCCTGATTTCGATTTTGCCAAGCAAACAAAGCATCACACCGACGACACCTACTATAATTTTTACAGGGGCGATAACTACAAATCTACGGCGTATTTGTACATGAACGCGCCGTCGAGAAAGGACTAGCTACCATGAAAAACTTCAAAGTACAAGCAGGTGAATTTAAACACATCTACGACCCAAGCATAAGCGAAACCGAACCTTGGTATATTAACGACCACTGTATAATCCACGATGGCGAAACCTGGCATATGTTTGGCATAACCCACGAGGAACCCGCCAACCCCTTAGAAGAAAAGATATTTGCCCACGCAACCTCTAAGGAATTAAATGGCCCTAAGTGGCAAAAACAGCCCCACATACTCCCCTACAGCCCCAAAGATGGCGAAACCCATGTATGGGCACCCCATGTAATAAAGCATAATGACCTATACTATATGTACTACTGCGCAGGTGGTGCCGATAACGCCCATTACCGTATCCATCTGGCAACATCTAAAGATTTGTATACATGGGAAAGGAGCGATGCAAACCCCTTACTGGTAGATGGCTTCGACGCTCGCGACCCGATGATACTGCGCGTAGGCGATGTGTGGGTAATGTACTATACCGCCACCAGCACGCCAACAGGAGGTAATCACCTTGTAGCCTGTGTGACATCAACTGACCTGTTAAACTGGGGCAATAAACGCATAGTATTTACCCACCCCCAAGAAGGAACCTACGGCGGCCCTTGCGAATCCCCCTTTGTAGTATACGAGCAAGGCCGCTACTTCCTATTTATAGGCCCCCTAGACGGCTACAGCGATACACGAGTATACGTAAGTGACGACCCCTTTAGCTTTAGCATAGACAGTGAAGTAGGCATAATTCCGTCCCATGCGGCGGAGGTTATACTAGACGCCACCGGTAAGTACTACGTAACCCGGGCCGGGTGGGGTGCAGGTGGGCTTTATATCGCACCTTTACGCTTTGAGTAGTAGCACCTGCTACAATTAATGCCTACCCACAACAAGGTGTAGCTGCTTCTAGCACAGCCAGTTTTGTGCCACCAGGCAACTATGTACCTATTGTCCCGCTATCACCACCGGCCCTAACGGTCAATAATGTCATTGAACTATTAGATGCCATCGAAACCATACCCCCAAACAGTGCTGCCATAATAGTAATGGGTGCTGACATGGAGGTTAATATGAGTAGCTCCGGTGTCATGATTAACCAGGGCCGGGACATCACTATTGATACCAATGGCTTTACGTGGGATATTAATGTGATTAATAATGATTACGGCATAGCAGTGCGCGACACGGGTTCATCCCTCACATTTGTAGGCGGGGGGGAAATCAATGTGATGGCTGGGGGTGTGCATATAGCAGTAGACGTGTGGCAAAGCATCCTCTATGTCGAAGCCGGTACAACCATGAATATCTCAAACTCCGGCACAGGCCAGGTAAGGGGCATAAGGGCACTATCAGGCGCTAATGTTACTGTCCGCGGCACTATCAGAGTTTTAGCTACCGGAGCAGGCGGCGCCGGCACCGGCCACGGCGTAACTGGTATAAGATCCAGGCAAAGCAATGTAACGTTAGTCGGTAGTATTTTCGCTAGTGGCAACTACGGTGTGGGCATTTACACATCCTACGAGCAAAGTACCGTTAATGTAAGCGGGTCAATATTAGTTACCGGTAACAGCTCCCAGACATGGCTGTCAAGGGCATCAACCCCCGGTAACCAAATTGGTGCCCCGGGCCCTGATACCATAATAATCGGTGGCCAGCCATATGCTGGCACAGGCCAACCTGTAGCACCAACCCCAACCGCAACGCCACGCCCCCCGGCTACAGGTCAGCAACCTCCAGCCTCAACCCCCACGCCAACCGCAGCCCCAACACCAACCCCCACACCACTGCCTACACCGCCTCCGGTAATAGGAGTTGCGGGTGTTATGGTAACTGTTAGCGTAAGACAAGGCGAAGGCACTGCAGATCTTGCCCTTACCCCTGAAAATGTAGCAAGCATAATAGAAGAAACCGAAGACACAGTAGTATTTGACCTGGTATTTGCCGGTGTAACCACCGTAATAATGCCCCAGGAAGCATGGAACGGCTTTGCTGAGGCAGGGCTGGCAGTAGAGCTTCAAGTGCCAGGCGGTGTATTGGCGTTTGATACAGATGCTGTGGCCTCTATAGGTTATCAAGCCCAAGATGTAAGCATTGTAGCCTCTCTTTTAGCCGCTCAGCCAGAAGTATTAACACCTGTCCAACAAGACGCATTAATAGAAGGCGGGGAGTTGCTCCTTATATCGGTCTCCTCCGATGACCTTGATATTACAGAGTTTGATGGGCAACTAACAGTAAGCGTAGCATATGACGGTGACTTACCTGTAGCAGTATGGGCAGTTGGCGAAGACGGCAGTTTAGAGCTTTTACCGGCCCAGTTTGACAGTGAAATCGGCATGGTTACATTTACAACCTTTGCCTCTGGGGTATTTATGATTGCCCCTGTAATTGATGTTGCCCCGGCTGCAGCACGTTTTGTTATCGGAAGCCTGGAATATTCGATGAACGGCACGGTCTCTTCCTTTGAAGCTGCCCCCTTTATTGATAATAACCGCACCATGATACCCCTTAGGTTAATTGGTGAGGTGCTAGGTGCCACATTCGACTGGGACGGTGATGCACGAGTTGTGACTATGTATCTTGACGGGGCAAGCCTAACCCTTACAATAGGTCAGCCCCTACCGGATGGCATGGGCGCAGCAGTAATCGTAAATAATAGAACCTTCGTACCCATGCGCTATGTAACCGAAACCTTAGGCGCAACTGTAAGATGGGATGAAGATGCTCAGGCGGTATATGTGTATAGGTGAGAAACATAAAACCGCAGGGCTCCGCCCCGCATCGGGTTAAGCTTTTTGAAAAAAACTTAACCCGATGCCCGAAGGAGAAAACTTTATCAAAAAACCAAAATCGCGCATATGCGCGATTTTAAGTTAAAGTTTTGATCAAACTTTTTCAAAAGACAGTCCCGAAAAGGTTTTATTCAAGTTTTCTAAATCCTCGCAGTATGGCATTGCTGGGGCCTGTTTCTTCGCTAGTGAAATGCACTTGGTCATAGCCTTCCAGGCTTAGGATGAGGGGGGTATTAACACAGCCTGTGCCTGTTGCCTGGCCTTTTGTATCTACGACAAACCAGATTCCGCCGCCTTCGAAGCCGTAGGTTTCTATGTGTAAATTGGTGCTGTTTATGGCACTTATTACACCCAGTACTTTTTGGGTGTAAAGCCTGTCCCCCATTGCCCATGCCGTGGGGTTGGACTGTATTGTTTGGGTTGTGCCCAGTGGGTCGCGGCGGGAAGCTAGTTCAAAGAAATAGTAGACTGCGTCGCCCACTGCCGGTTTTGCCCAGTCTATAAATTCCGGGCTTGTTTCTACCAGCAATTCGCCTTCGTAGGAAATTTGCCTTGTTCTTACTTTTAGGGCAAAGTAGCATAGGGCTATGCCACCTATTAATACTGCCGCAAAGCTTAGGGAGCCTAAATCCATGCGTTATTTCCTCCCTTTGTGCCTACCACCGCCAAGGCCGTGGCGTTTTACTGGCCTTACATACCCTTGTTTTAGCCTATTGGCGTGCCATAACATTACTATTGCTATGCTTAGACATATAACCCCGATAGGTAACATATTGCGTGGTACTCGGAAGGGGCGTTCGCTGTCTAACATTACGTTGCCAAAGGTTGTGGCGTTGTACCATATGCGCATTTGTTGCCCCTCCATGTTGGCGGGTTGGGTGCTTACCATTGCGAAGTGTTCTGCGCCATCGGCGGTAAAGCTTAGCAGGGTGGCGTTTTGTTGCCAGCGATGAAGCTGGGCTTGAGGTAAGCCTTCCAAGTTTTGGGGCGGCGGTACGTTGGCTTCCATTATTAGTGCGTAGGTTTGGTTCATGCCGCTTGTTGTATGTGCGGTCATTACGCTTCCGAAGATGAAGCCGAAAAATGAAACACTGCCCGCGATTAGCATGGAAAAAAGGAACATGTACCAGCGGAAGCCTAATCTTGTTTTTGCAGGTATTATATGATTATTCATGTGTACTCCTTGGGTATTTGGGTTTTATTATTTTTTATGGAATAAGCCCGCCAGGGGAAACAACCGGCGGTATGGTTGGTATAGGCGTAGGCATAGGCGCGGGTGTAGGCACAGAAGCAGGAGGGCTTGTTGATGAGAATATCCAAGGTGTATGAGTTTCACTGCCTGTACCAAAAAGCAATCGTGTAACCTCAGCCAGCATTTCACCAGAAACCGCCCCAGCATCATGCAAGTACTCCTGATTATCATACACGGCCTGCAACGCAAACATATCCATAAAATGCGGCATCATCTGCGTAACAAGGGCGTGGCCTTGCTCCAAGTCATAATGGGCAACACTTGTCAGGTCTTGGATATCCTCAGGTTCATGGTTATCGTCAAATACCCATGCCATCGTCCCGGCAGGCAAAGGTACGACTTCCCCTCCGGAATGTACTTCCCCATAACCGGATAACATAGTAATCGTAACAATATCCCCCCACTGCCCAATAACAAACATCGTACCCCGTACAACAAGCCCTGTAGCACCAACGCGGCATTCGATATCCCGGCCCTCTACCTGGTTAGGGACATGCACCAGCGCGTTTCCGCTTTGCAAAGAAAGCACCAGCCTGCTACCGGATGAGGACACTTGCACCTGGCTCTTTTCGTCCATTTGCAGGCTGGATGCTTCGTCCAAGTTAAGCCTTGCGGAGGTTTCCACGCCGGTTGAGACTATGCTACCGCTTGACAGGCGTTGACCCTCTCTAGGGGTAAAGGTTCTTGGACCGCCGTTTGATAGGGTTATGTTGCTTCCGCTGATGTTGGCCAACGTAATTATACGGGCTATACGAACGGTAGGGCCGGAGGCATAAACGCTTGTTAGCACAGCCCAACTAAGCACAATACATAGGCATATAATCAATACCAAAATCGTCTTATACTTATTCATTTAAATACACCTCCCAGTCTTGCATAATTGCCGCCAAATATATTTTGCGTATCATGTTATTGCCTGTATCGGCGATAAATAACTCATCTCCTGATACATATACCCCCCTTGGCAAGTGAAACATAGCCATGTAACCATCATAATGGCCCGGCTCCCCTGTCCCGGCTATAGTAAATACCTCACCCATGGGGTATATCACCCCTCTGATGGCATGGTTAAGGCTGTCGGCTATAATCAGCACATCTCCCCATACGGTAAGCCCCATGGGCATGTTAAACATGGCCGAAGTACCGCCGCTAAAGCCGCCCACAGGCAGCATGTCCCATTCGTCGTATGAATCTGTAGTATCCGGTAGCTGATAAACCCCCGCAAAGGTGCGGACATGCCCGTTTTCAATGATGCGGATTAAATGGTTGTTGGTATCGGCAACGAAAATAATATCTCCCATTACGGCAATACCCATCGGCTCGTTAAAAAGAGCCATATGCGCATCTCCGTTATAGTAGCCAAACACACCCGGGACACCGGCTACCGTGGTTACATAGCCGTTTATATCTATACTGCGGATAACGCTATTACCTGTATCTGCAACATGTAGGGTGCCGTTTTCGCCAATGGCGAGGGCGGTAGGATAATAAAACATGGCGTTGGCACCTTGCCCGTCTTGGTGGCCCGGTCTGCCCCCTGCAAATGTAGATACTACTCCATCCGAAATCATCCGGATCGCATGATTGTTTCTGTCTGCGATAAACATACGGCCTTCACTATCCATAACCCCAGCGGTGGGGCGGTTAAACAATGCATTATCCAAAAGCCCGTCCCGTTTAGACCCTTGTGGGAAACGGAAGTCATCCAGCCTCGGCGCGCGCCTCGACATTAGAATATTCCCCGTAATTCGGCGTACAGTAACCTCATAATCAATAGATAAATCTATCTCCCGAATCAAATTATTGTAGGTATCCAACACAATAAGCGCATCACCCTCCCCACCAAAGATACCCGCAGGAAGATTAAACTGTGCCAAGCCGTACTCCGAGTCCATAGCACCATGATTACCGGTGCCGGCAATCGTCTCCACGGGGTACAGCCCAAGTGCGCCACATCCCGCTGCCGCAAGCAACAGCATAAAAAGCGATAAAGTCAAAATAAATTTTTTCATAACACGACCCCTTTCAATATAACCTCCACAGGGCTTGATATAATCCTATCCCCGCCACTGCCTAGCTGTGCGTATGAATTACAGCCCCAAACCCACAGGTTACCGTATATGTCAATTGCGGCAGAGTGATTTAGCCCCGCCGACACATAAATAATATTCTCCATTATTTTTACAGGCTTACTGCTCCTTGCAGTGGTACCATCCCCTAATTGCCCAAAGTCATTATTGCCCCATGCCCATAAGCCGCCGACTGTATCTATAGCCAAGGTATGATAGCCCCCGCCGGATACAAAGTTAATGCTCTCCATAATCGCTACAGGGTCTGACAAATTTCTTCTGGTGCCGTCACCCAGCTGACCCTCTGCGTTTCTTCCCCATGCCCATAAAACACCGTCTTTGCATATTGCAAGGGAATGATCCCGTCCGGCGGATACATATGCAATCGAATCCATAATGCGCACCGGTTCGTATCGGGTGATTTCCGTTCCGTCGCCTAAATGCCCAAAGTCGTTATTGCCCCAGGCCCATAAAACATTGCTTGAATCAATTGCAAGGGAATGATACAGGCCGACAGAAGCGGCTACTACCTGCTCCATTATCAAAACTGGTGCCGAGATGTCATATGCCACACCAACACCAAGTTGGCCATGGTCGCTGAGTCCCCATCCCCATAAACTTCGTCTTGCGTCCAGGGCCAAGTTGTGCCAGCTTGTCCATATCCGTATTGCCGAACTCATATCCCCCATATCCATCGGGCCTAACTCCCATAACCCGTACAGATGAAAAGTGCTTAAATCCCATTCATAGATATCCCCGCCTGACGCTATAGCAAGCATTTGAAATTCCCCGGTAGAAACCGCTGATACGTCTGACGATATCCAAAGCGGTTCTTCCAGCCGCATACCCCAATCCCCGCCCCAGGCACATAGGTTTCCATCATCTTGTATGGCAAATGTATGGCGGTTTCCGGCCGAGACATGAGATATGGAATCAGCAAGCAAAGTCGGCAATCGCAGGTTTATATTTGTACCATCGCTAACCTGCCCACTCCAATTATCGCCCCAAGCCCAAATACTGCCGTCTAGCTGCACCATAAGTGTATGATTTCCCCCCGCACAAACCGACAACACGGGGCTTGCCGCCCATACCGGACTGTATCGGTTAATTGTGGTGCCGTCACCTAATTGGCCAAAGGCATTGTTTCCCCATGTTCTCAAAAGACGCTCGCCGGTTGGCAAAAACAGCACCGCCGCCGTGTGGTTATCCCCCGCAGAAACAGATACGACGGAGTCTTTGATTATCATAACCGGCTCATGCCTGTTAACGGTAGTGCCGTCCCCCAGTTGGCCGTTGTCATTATAACCCCATCCCCACAGACTTCCATCGGTTTTTACGATCATTATGTGATGGGGCCCTGTGGAGACATAGCTAACATAATTCATTACTAAAGTAGGTACATAGTAATCCAAAAAAGGCCAATACCCCCAAATCCACAAGCCATCCTCGTTATCCACGGCTAGGCTGTGAATGTCTCCAGTAGCTATTTGTCGTATATTTTCTATTATTTTTACAGGTATACTGCTGCTATCTGCGGTGCCATCCCCAAGCTCGCCAAAGGAGTTATGCCCCCAGGCCCATACGTGCCCATTAGTGTCTAGTGCCATGCTGTGGCCACTTCCTGCAGAGACTGCCTGCACAGATTCCATTATCTTTACCGGTATACTGCGGCTGCACGTTGTGCCGTCCCCAAGCTGTCCAAACAGGTTGTCCCCCCAAGCCCACAAGCTTCCGTCGGTTTTTACGGCAAGAGAATGAGTCAGCCCGGCTGAAACATAGGCAACAGACTCCATTATTTTTACAGGGCTGTCCTTGCTTACGAGGGTGCCGTCCCCAAGCTGCCCAAATATATTGCATCCCCATGCCCACAAAACACCGTCGGCCAAGGCCAAAGAATGGTTATACCCCGCCGATACCATCGTTTGTGTTGGCACATCATAGCTATACGTAGGCATAGGTGTGCCGATGGTGCCAATTTCTACTGGTGCAGGTTGGTTTATGCTCTCAAAATTTCCAAGCTGCCCTTGTTCATTAAATCCCCAGCCCCATAAGTTGCCACGCCTATCTATGGCAAAACTATATCCGTTATGTCCTTGGTTTGCTGTGATGCTTCTGACAGAACTAAGTATTAATGTCGGCGCGAAAACTGACAGCATCGAGTCGTTGCCTATACCTGCTTGCCCGTTTCTATTATCGCCCCAAGCCCATAAATTCCTGCCATAGCAAATAGCCATTGAATGTAACGCCCCGGCAGAAATATGGGTAACAGAGTCCATTACCTTTACTGGGAGGTGCCTGGTAATTATCTCATTATTGCCAAGCTGGCCTTCGGCGTTGCGCCCCCATGTGTATAGCCCACCGCCTTCACGTATTGCCAAATTGTGATGATTACCGGCGGATACATATCTTACAGCGTCCAGTATCAGTACCGGCTCGTACCTGTTATTTGTAGTACCTTCGCCTAACTGACCGGCTTCGTTAGCACCCCATGCCCATAAGCTTCCGCCTGCTGTTACTGAGAGGGAATGGTTCTGCCCAGCCGAGATGTATATTACATCATCCATTATCATTACAGGCCGATATCTGGGGGCACGGGTGCCATCGCCTATTTGACCATCCGCGCCTAAACCCCAGGCCCATAGTACCCCTTCATAATCCAGTGCAAGAGCATGATTTAAACCCCCTGATACCCGGTGGATATTATCCATTATTTGAACTGGTGTATTGCGCATAATATTTGTACCGTCGCCTAGTTGGCCAAAAACATTTCGCCCCCAGGCCCATAAATAGCCGTCCTGGGTAATGGCAAAGGAAAAG
>Ga0123355_10021493_pt1 | contig 10329 bp, 7 predicted proteins | sample TergutEmb28metaG_3_FD_89872 | JGI IMG/M metagenome (GOLD analysis project Ga0123355, IMG submission 89872) | Embiratermes neotenicus P1 segment gut microbial communities from Petit-Saut dam, French Guiana - Emb289 P1 | ecosystem: Host-associated > Arthropoda: Insects > Digestive system > Gut ... | reverse complement strand
TTAAATATTTGGGAACAACTTTAACAAATCAAAATTCTATTCCGGAAGAAATTAAGAGCAGATTGAGGTCAGGAAATGCTTGCTATCATTCGGTGCAGAATCTTTTGTCTTCCAGGTTGCTATACAAAAATTTAAAGAACAAGATATATAGAACTATAATTTTGTCTGTTTCGTATGGGTGTGAAACTTGGTCGCTGACATTGCGGGAGGAAAGGAGGCTGAGGGTGTTTGAGAACATGGTGTTCAGGAGAATATTTGGACCCAGGAGGGACGAGGGAACGGGGGAATGGAGGAGATTGCGTAACGAGGAGTTAAATGATTTGTACTCCTCACCCAATATGGTGCGGGTGATAAAATCTAGAAGAATGAGATGGGTTGGGCACGTGGCGCGTATGGGTGAGGAGAGGGGGTGTATAGGGTCTTGATGGGAAAACCGGAGGGAAAGAGACCACTGAGGAGACCTAGGCGTAGATGGGTGGATAATATTAGGATGGATCACCAGGAGGTGGGATGTAGGTATATGGACTGGATTGGGTTGGCCAAGGACAGAGACAGGTGGCGGACGATTGTGAGTGCGGTAATGAACCTTCGGGTTCTGTGAAATGCGGGAAATTTCTTCACTAGCTGCAAACCAGTTAGCTTCTCAAGAAGGACTGCACCATGGAGTAAGTAAGTAAAGTGCCTTGAGGGAGCGCGCGTAATTACTCAAAAAGTATTGTCTTGAAATAAAGTTTATGGTTCTGAAGGATTACACTGCAGAGGTTTCAAACTACTTGCTCCTCCAGTAATAATCTGTAACATGGTACTGTACATATTCCAAACGTCAGGTCACAATAACTCGACATTTCCCATCGTGTCAGCGAAACAGTGTTGTTACTAACCATTTTCAAGACAGAAATGTTCGTACATTAACAAAAATTTCAATACTTCCAGACATCTAACCCCATACAAACCATCCACTGTTTTCGCGTTTGAATCAAACACACAGTTTCGAGCAATATCCATATTGGTAATGTAGATTATAAACCTTCGAAAAGTTCCAAGTTAGCGAGCTGGACAGTTACACGTGGATATGGGTAACACAAAGAATGGTTCTCGTGCTAGCAGATGCGTTTAAGAGCGCTAGAAGGGATGAAGGGCAAGATACGTGACTGGCTGGTCAACTGACTCATCCAACCATCCTTCCGTCCATCCACTCATTCAATCAATCGCTGACTACCGTTATACACCAACGCCTTTTGTTGAACTTCTTAGGTGCTGCAGTTTAGAATGAAAAGATTACTGGATGAGAAGTGGAAATGATCTGACAGGAATCTGTTGTACCTTATTGTACAGTATTACGACAGCACTTGTCTGAGGCTGAGAACCAAAAAGGACGATCAGTCCAACATCCGGGCTGTGATTTTTATGCAGGACCGCATGAATACGAAACAGAAATAAAGCTAGTATCGATTCCAACGCAACGTTAGTTTAAAGGCATTATGGGATAAGTTAAGGAACTCCGAGCGGAACTAATACTGCATACTGCCTAATTCTACAGTCAAAGTAAACTTGTCCCGGCGTGTATAATGGAGACACATGGGGGGGAGGGGGGTAGTGTTACAGTTACGTTCATTTATAACCTTGGCACTAATTCCAGGAGTGATCAGCGTCAGGCCCCGACCGTTTTAGTGTTCGTCCCTATGGAATAGGAGGTTGTGTGGCTGTACAGGAAGGCCGACGCTTCGGAGTAGAGAGAAATCCCTTGACTGCAGGGAATCGAAGGACCATTCCTCGATAAACCAGCGTGTCGCCTACTCACTGCCCTAACTACGCAATGACTACTCAGGTTTAAAATAATAATAATAATAATAATAATAAATAATTATTTGGAATTTGTGAAAAAACTTGTTTCTTACGAAAAGGTTCTATATGCGTTACACTTTCCATTCTTAACTTAGAAGTTTCGCAACGTAGCCATGTTGATTTAAAATAATACTTCACTTCTAATGAGTAGGTACATTCAAGCACCTACAACCAGATATCAGAAGCCCGACTCCAGTGGCTCATCAATTACTGGCATAAAACAGAAAGTTAGAGACAAAATTTAATATGCAAGTGCGCAATGTTGTTATTTCTAATTATATAAAATATTAGCATAGCAAGTGTTGCCCTCTTTTCCAAGACCTGTTAATGCATCATTTAAGGATATTAACCTCCAACATGTTGCTGGTGATCACAAGAAACTACAACACATGGCACTGGAATGGCCTGCAAACCCTGAGGTCAAATTGTTCGTAAGTTAAAAGGAAAACAACAAGCATACACTAACACACAAACACACACTAACACACACACACACTAACACACACAAACACACATACACACTAACACATCACGGCGATCTCATAAACTTGCATTTTTCTTCGTTACGAAGGAAAGTAGTCTACCGAAAATGGTAAGACGGTGGGAACGAATGAAAACAAAAGCTCGACTTCGCGAGTATTGGCTGTACATAAAACTCTTTCACTAAAGGTAAGTTTCTTGACCAACTATGCGAATATGACTAATCAAGACGGCCTCAACTCTATTTACCCTTGTAACTCCATCAGGTAAACAAACAACATAAACGCAGACTATACTATACTATACTCGTACAAACATTAGTACAAAAACGCTGACAGTGAAAACTGACAATTGCCTTCTCTAGCTACAATTTCAACAGATTATCTTTTCTTTAGTCCATTTTTATATGTACATTACAGTCGTCGAGGGATAATACAAACTCACAATTTCGCTAAAAACGCACACCATGTCTTGCAAAGTTCTTGAAAAACACCTCAGTAGAATAAGCAGTGTTACACCCCGACGATAACTTCTATCCCCAACGGTCTGCGCTGCCTTGCCGACCGAAGCATAGGTACGGCCCGACTGCTACATGCAGGTTGTTTTCGCAAATTTCTGCCACCTTGCCTATGCCGTACGAAGCAATATAAAGGACTTGCTACACGGAGACAGAATAAAGACGATACTTCCTTTTGGTGTGTATTTAATTGCATTCGTGGCCTAAATTACTGCAAATTTTCATAACCTAATTTCCAGTACCTTTAACACAGGAAAATTAATCAGGCTATTTTCAAACGCTACGTCATATATATGCATATACTATACATATATATATATATATATATATATATATATACTTACACCAGCTAGACTTCAAGGTTCAAACCAGTCCATTCGTGCGTCCCTGAGCCTGAGGCACCTGAATAAGTGCACTGCAGCACGAGTTACAGAGCCTACAACGTGAATGTTGCTTGGCTATTATCCGCTAGTTAATTCTGTGCTTGCTGTCCGACCTGAGGCTACAGCGTCGTGAAGGTAAGAAGAGGGGCGATTTAACAACATCCGCCGATAGCACTGCTCTCGGTCACATGGTCTTCAGTACGCCTGACTTTCTGGTTAATTGCATACGTTCTTTTTCAGCTTTCATGATTTATACCCTTTGGCCTGTACCGTTTCAAAATGAATTCTGAAGCTATAAATCGATAGCAAAGCCCCGTATCTAACATAACACGGCACAAAAACAAAATACAAGAGAAGTATAGACGCACAACTCTGTCTTGAGAGGCTAATTTCATGTCTTAATTTATCATTAGGAATCCACTCTGAAGTCACGAAACTCAAAACAAGACTCAAAAAACAGCATCGCTCAACCACGAAAGTAGACTCTGGACGTTATATTTTCGTCAGGGCTACAGACTGTTCGCCGTCACGCACAGGCCGGATCTGTTTCACATAGCCCCCGTCTTTGTTTGTAATTTATTTAGCGACGCTGCCAGTAATTCACACTATACATAGCGTGCATCGATGACCAAAAAATGAAATTGGAAAGAATGTTTGAAGACAGCGGTGGTGGTACAATTTAAGGTACTATATCCACATTTGTCTGAAGGACTGAGGAAATCCAAGTCAAACTTCAGTTACGCTAAGCGTTGTCTCTCCCAGCTGTGATTCGAACTGGGCTCCTCCCGAATACGTCAGAAGTGCTATCGCTTCATCCAGCATGCTCGATAACCAAACCTCCTACCCATTGCACATTTTTCTTTCCGATATCAAATTACCGCGTCCTGCAGCTGACCTTTCACCCCAGCTACTTCCAGTCAGGACCGAGAAAATGAATTATAAAGGACAGTTACGGACACGTGCGCCTACCGGGGTTCCATAACGTCGCAAGTGATACGGACTGAACCACTGGCTGTGTACATTTGACGTAGGTACAGACGTTTCTTAGAGGTGATCGGTTGGCATTATGCGGACAGATATTTATTCACATTTTACGAGGGTCAGCACCGTTGAGAACAAACCACAGACACACTGAATGGCAAGTTAGTATATCAACCACCATCTCAGCATTCAGGATTCCTCCTGACAGCTCGAGCCGTCCGGTTAGAGTTTGATACGGACGACTGAGGAGGTAAAGAGTGCGAGTCGACAGCAAGTGGAACACAGCTCGATCCTGTCCATTACCCCCAGTCTGCACATTTTTCTGTATAAAATACACGAAATTCCTAGTTCTTAACCCTTCACTCCTGCTGAACCCAGATGAAACGGCTGATTCGGTAACAGCGCCTGCAAGTAGCAAGCGTATCAGTTGCGTCCCGAGTTGTCAACCCCACGGTTAACGAAAATGTATCAGTTATGCCCCAATGGCTCTGCTTCATGTGTGTCATACACAGACACGATCATATTACCCGAACGGACCGCGAAGCGAACCAGCAGCGCAGCATGGGACACCATACACACACATACACAATGCTTACATTAGCATTGTTAATTTTATATAACTGAATGTACATTAATATTATTTACATAAAATGAATTTATATTGTGTAATGTAGAGTAACATAATGTGGCAGTAGGTGATTTGAATTTTGGCCAGCTCTCGCTTAATTTGACCCACTATGCAGCGCCGCAGGCGGACATCGAACCAAGGTACCCTGGAACCGTTTCTACACTAGAGCCGTTCGGTTTTTACTCAGCAGCCTGGTACACAAATGTGATACCTGAAAACTGACCACGGGACGCAACTAGTAAACAACGAGAAACACACGAAAACATGCAGGGTGTCCAATATAACGGGGGTAATTCGAACCGATTACCCTCCGTCTACAGCTTAACAGACTTGCTAGACTGATAAGATCCTTAGTCAGTTCCTTTTAGATCCTGTTCTTAAACCCTGTTTCATAATGTTCCAAATTATTACTCATCCTTTCGTTTGGAAACGGACGCTTTTCCAGAAGTCTCTCCTTCCACAATTGGTAACTTATCCCTCAAACCAAGCTACATAATTAGTCCATCCTAGACAACGCTGGCGATCTAGATTCCTCGGGCTGAATTCAAACGCTTTTGAAACCAGGGAAATTTTTCTATCGCCTTCTTTGCCCAAAGAGCATAACACGAGCACATATTTGGGAACTCGTGTGCACCATTCCATACATATCATCTCAGAAACTAGAGAAATTATTTAGGTTAGAATTTTTACTGGGGGTGCAGACAGTCTATGCTCCACTACAACCCATATTTGATACCACTCGAATCCGGAATTTAAACATTTCATAAAAGTAACAGCTCGCGGTAAAGGAAAACACTAAATCTTCCAACCACAGGCATAATTAACATCTGAAACCTATCTGTGATATTTTTCTGTGCGAGCTACATTTAAGGAGATAAGACAAAAACAACTTACGGTCAAACAGTGAGATATCTACCGTGAAAGTAACAAAACATTAACGAGAATTTAACGAACACAAGTAGAGAAGGCAAAATGACGTGAAGTAAAGCTTCGCAGACGGAAGTAAATGATAAGATTCAAAACTTTGGGATGCAGAGTAGGTAGGGGGCTGAAAGGGATTCAGATGCTGCCTGTATGGCGAAGAGACAAATGGCAGCCCCTTCCGGGAACTGAATCCCAGGGCATAACCAGTAGCTTTACTGTGTGCCATCTAAACCCACTTTTCAGCTATACTCTGCCACAACAGAATCATTAGCTTGCAGAAAAATTGCGTGACTAAAGCATGAGGGTCAGCTATTAAAGAATACTGACCACATCATCCTGCTTTAGCACTGGGTCAGCACGGACAAAACCGAAATGAGGTCGTAGCAGTAACAAAACCGTTCGCTTCAAGCACTTCTTCTGTCCACACAGATGAATCAGCGAAAACAGTTTACAAAACGACATTTAGGAGACAAGCGTGTAGAAAGTGACTTTAGGCACTTGAGTAACGAAGCGGAGAGACATATGAAACCTCAGCCCTCCGTCTGCAGATAACATATCTACACACAGACGATCAATTAATAACCCTAGGATTCTAACAACAAACACGTTTTGTTACAAACTTTAAATACAAATGTATAACATAACACAACCAGATTATACAAAGAGTATGACACGGACGGAACAGGGTACAGGCATGACGACATGAGAGATAAGTACAGAACTCTGGTTAGAACACGTCAAGGGGTGACACCACTTGTAGATGGGAAGATAATATTAAAATGTGTCTTAGTGAAATAACGTTTTAAGATACGAACTTGTTCAGCTAGTTTCTTACAAAAGAGATATAGACGTAACTGAGATTCATAGCTTTCATTTTAAATATTCTGTGTGCAACATATATTTAGTGAATACAATGAAAAATTGATTGTATATCAAATGTAAAATCTGCACATTTCATTCGTTATGCAACTGCAGATCTGTAGCGGGAATAAGAGAACTTCTGGAAGGAGTCAAGAAAAAATTGCGAAGGTCGCATTTGGAAGCATGTGCATTTTGTCTCAACTGTCCACTCTAATCTGCTGATAAGAAAATGTGGATGCCTTTCTAAGTCACATCTCAGAACAGGACAGTAAATTTCTGCACGTGAAGTACCTGACAATCAAACAATTCTGATACACGGTATTGCCACCATTCACATGCAAAGTATTAACAGTAAAATCTAACCGTACTTCATGAGAAAACGCTGCTTTCCACATCAAAGAATGACAAGGGGCCTCGAAAGAACAATTGGAAACGTAACTCTGCGCATGCACGGGTACAGATTCGAACGGGAACCTTAGAACTTAAGGTCAGAATCATTATGCAAATTATGTATACGAAACACAATGAAACCAAAGAATGGTTAATAAAGAAACCTGTATAAGCAGAAGAGGAAAGTTCTACTCAAAATACATTTAACCAAATACGGTCTCCGAAGTTTTGCACAGTTCTTTAGCCTTTTATGTTTATTCACTTTAGTTGCCCCTGTGGACACTATGGCAGCATATGGGGAAGAAGAGGTATAGTCCCAATCGCTTTTAAATGGAGATAAATGACCAGTTTCAGGCCCCGGCCGCTTTACCCCGGGGAGGGCGTACCCCCCAGTACCCAAAGAGTAAAAGGCTAATTGGACTGTACAGCCATTCCGCACACTTCAGAGAAGAGAAAAAATATCTTCCACCTGCCGAGAAGCAAACGACTCCTCGGTTGTTCATCCCGTAATCTAGTCAAAATACTGAGCTATCCGGCCTCTGTTTATTGCATATACAAATCTACTTTTGCAAATTAGTCACACTGCAGACAGCATCAAATTCCGAAAAATTATAATTTGTTCCCTTGTATATACAAAAACATTCAGCTAATAGAAATACATTTCAAATAAAAGCCGTCATGCTTGATCCAATATGCTACATCATACCAACACAGTGTAAAACGGTCAGTTTTAAGAAACATTTTTATAACTTCAATTTTGCCTTCATGTAGACGAAGGGTCACGCTGTGACATTTCAGGCTATCAGTGCGTTTATTGAAAATACCGCTGTCTTCCAGGATGTGACGCCGTGATATCTGGTACGAGTACCGACATTTCAGAGAACCCTGTTCCCTGCATAATCAAGACAGATTAATTCACAAGGATGTCAAAGACGGAGGCGTAGATTCCTCCGAAAGTTTCATACGTTCCCAAGACAACACGGCGCCACATCCCAGACGACGATAATGCGCATAGTGACGACGGCCATAACCTCAAATAGGGCAGCCTCAGTCTTCATTGAATGCGAGAGACCGAAGTGTCGCTGTCCTATTGGTTACACGCCCTGCCCGTACGGTTACGTACAAATGAGTAGCAAAATTAACTTCAGCGTTTTGAAAAACAGTTATTCTAATGTGACTTCTTTCCTGTGTTTACATCATTCTGGAAGACTGGTAGCTTGTGGATGTGAACAGCATGTGTTTGGGGCAATCTACTGCGGAAGTCGTGTTGGAGACCTAAGGACACGTCCTCTACTGGGCTGAAGATGTGTGTGTAGTCATTGAACCCTACAGCAGGCTTTCAACAAAACACCAACCAACGTTGAAATAACGTGAATCGCAGACAGCTGTTGCCACCAGTTTGTGCTCTAAAACAATACCGGAACCCTTACTCCCCACAGTAAACACAATGAACCTGCACGCAGCGAAACTGATTCCTACAAGCCAAAGAAAGAAAGAAATCATTTCCCTCTCGTGTCCAGGTGTCTCCGACAAGCTCAAAGATAGATACCTCAAGTTATTTTTCACCTTCTGTAAAATGCCAATTAGCTATGTGTTTCGTACAGCCAAACCCCGATATAGTGCCACTGCGTGTTCACTGCACTTTGTGGCGCTAAATCTGAACACTCAATAATAGCGAATTTGTGTTTACAAAATTTTATGGGCGCTAAGTGAGAATGACACTATATCTGATTTGTATATATTTAGATTTTATTTATACTTCTTTTATTCTCGTGACGTACTGGAAGTAAAATTACGCAGCACATTAGCGTCTAATGGGCCCACTGTCCATCCGGTGGATTATAGTGGAAAACCTAGCAATGGTGGAATCAAAACTTGTAGGGGGAGATCGAAATACTGAAAGAAAAACTTGTCCCGTTGTCACTTTGTCCACCAGGAATTCCGCATCGACACCGCTGGGAACAAACCCGAGTCTCCGCGGTGAGTAGCCGGCGACTGATTGTAAAGGTCAGGCACATAATACTGAATACAATTGTCTACTAGGCTAATGTAGCAGTAACACACCACACCACAACTGCATGTTGCGTTGGCAGTGTGCATTTCTTCACGTAACCTGCAACACATGCTGCTTGCACCGAAATACATAAAACGAACGCATAGTGAGAAGGTCGTGTCTGTCCCTTCGTGACTTTCACATCCAAAACTAAATATTTTGATTAAACTGGATAATATCTGCTGTCTACACAAGGCGTTGTCGCTCATATTTAATGTTGGTTCATGTCGGACTAGGATCAGGATGGAACTGCAGTTCCATCCTGATCCTGCTCGCAAGCTGTCAGCAAACCTGTATGACACATATACGTTCGCTGTGTGTACAGTGAATAACTCCTGATGATGGACAGAGGAACTGTCCGAAAAATGTAGAGTTTTATTCCATAAATAATTTGAGAATTAGTGCATCTAGTTGGTTTTATTACAAGAAATTATAGTCTCATGTACCAATTTTTTGGAAAAATGAATTACGATTATAATATCATATCGGTAACATCAATTAGCCCTTAAAAAGACGTACAATGGGTGGCTTTACAAAACACGTTGATTCTAGTTGCCCACATTTAAAGTACATTAGAAGCACGTCTAAGAATGAAATACGATAATAGATCACGGTTTCCGTGTACTGTGGCAACAGGGTGGTCGCCCATTCTTATCAGTTTTCCCAGCACATACAGTACATCCAGGTTCATGCGCCAGAGTGCTCAGCAGCATCATGAGAAACAAGACGGCTAGCTGAAAAGGCGGATGGAGAACAGCCCGGAATGTGTAAATAAATCGAGATAGTTACCTATGACGCAGGTTTATACTTTTAATGCTGTAGAAAGACAAAATGCAAGCTGAATTCGCAACAGCTCAGTCATGCTCATTAATAAATTTCTTCCTGTTATTTTTTGGACATCACTTCGCGCGTTGGTCATGGCCAACAGTTACGAGTTCTACATGGCATTACAAAATTCGGCACCAAGTAGATCGACCCATGCATGCTCCACTTGCTATGTTATGACAAGTGTTTCATTTTTGGTCGCACATACAACAATTTTATATGCCATATATTTGTGCTGCAGCCAGCATCTATTTCACACGGTGCCAACGTCTCCCACGGTCAGGGTCCTTCTTCACCTGCCGGGTCCTACAGACCGGAACGTCATCCGTTGACGATATGACACTACTGTAGCGTTACGTTGAAGTCGGGGGGGGGGGGGGGGGAAAAAAGGGAAATTTGGCTTGGGGGAAACTTGAAGGGAAGTTGTTGGTTTGATTTTTCC
>Ga0123355_10021492_pt1 | contig 10329 bp, 3 predicted proteins | sample TergutEmb28metaG_3_FD_89872 | JGI IMG/M metagenome (GOLD analysis project Ga0123355, IMG submission 89872) | Embiratermes neotenicus P1 segment gut microbial communities from Petit-Saut dam, French Guiana - Emb289 P1 | ecosystem: Host-associated > Arthropoda: Insects > Digestive system > Gut ... | reverse complement strand
CATTCCAGGCTGTAATTCTGGAAGTTTTTTCGTCAGCTCCAACAGTCACTAGCGCTTGTAAGTCACGTGGAAACTTTATGTAACTCGTGCCGTTGCAGAGAATGCGTGGAGGTATACCTGTACTGAACATTAATTAACTACGGTATTTACTTTACCGTAGCACTGAGATAATCTGGACTGCACCAGTTCCAGGCTGTAATTCTTGAAGATTGTCCGACAGGTTCGAGAGTGACAAGCGCTTTAAGCCACCTGAATACGTTATGTAAGACAAGTGTTAAACTTCTACAAAATACAAATATTGAATCACAGCGCATTTGTGTTTTTCATATGATTCTAAAAACAAGGAGATAATATTTTCCTATACAGAATCAGTATGAGTTTTCTACTGATTATGACGAAAATCTCTAACAGAAACTTCTCCCAAATATTTTGGACTCCCTTAAAACAAACTGCCAATAAACCAAAACGCCATTGAAAATTCTGGCCTTCTTACAGGCAGATGACTTGATGTCACCATACGACATTTTATTTACACGCCGTCCAATGTTTGATATAATTGTTTGGAATTCGTTTTAAATACAATGCTGAAGGTTGAACTTTCTGAATTTCATTGGTGCTTTGTCTTCAGTCATTACTTATTACGTCACTACAGTTTTCTTCATGACACTTGAATGATAAGCTAAACAACGCAACATGTGCTGATGTGTACAGTGTGCATACAGTGACAACAGATGTCACATGTGAAGTGCCTGCAACAGTGAACGTATACAGAGCGCAATGAAGCTTGTCAGATGTTGACTCACATTTCTTCCCAAATGTTTCTCAGTGTAGTTTACTTAATGACTGTGTCACTAACAGAGAACAAATGGAAAGAAACGTTACTATATCAAATAAAAATGAAACAGCAAATTTAAGCAGAATTGCCTTTAACCTAATACGAAATAGTGTTTATGCATGTGCTTGGAAATTTGGCACAAGATGAAGTTAAGAATGAATTACTCACTTAAAAATGACGTTCAGATATGTATGCCTTTAGTAAGTAAATGCTCTGGGAGAAGAATCGATGTATCATAACTGTGTGTCACTGTGTTTACTGTGCAAAGGGAAAGAACGCTCAAACAGAATTTACATATCACTAGCTTTCATGAACTGCAGGAACTAAAAACAACATGCTTCCTTTTATCTGATTGTATTTATAAAGTCACGTAAAGGAATATATATTTTGTGTCATTTAATCGACAGTTGATTCAAATGTAGCGTATAATTTTATGTTGAACAGTGAGGAATTAATTGGTACCATATTGTATCTAGAACTTTGGACGAAGTTTCACATAAACCGCTATCTTTATAATACGGATCCAAATTATTTCATTGTACCACCACAGCGGTATTTTTTAATGCCCTTATAAAGATGAAATTGGAAAAACTGGATGACAAAAGGTATGAGTTATGTAATTTTGTCAGCAACGCTTCGTGTTGAGAAACAGTTGTGGCTTATGTATTGTTTTATGTTTTGTTTATCTGACACATGCCACAATTCAATAGAAGGTGGTCCCCGCCATATCTGTATTATCAAACTCACGTTACGTGATAAACATGAAACACGGTCTACAGAAATTAACATAATGGAAATAACACGCTCAAAACAACAAACTGAATTCACACTTGTGTCCTTGTGACTTGTATTAGAACATACATTCATAGAAGACTGATATGGCTACCAGTGAGTAATAGCTGTATTCACCCGATTTTCTTATTCCTACTAACAAAACTCTAAAGCCTAGGTTATCTATAAATTGAGACCATTCGAAAGAAAAGCAGTGAAACTACACAGGGAATATTTTTCATCCAGACAGAAACATTTTTTAAGACGTACATAACATTTCCCAAAGGTTACAGTAATACATTCCCACTGAACTTGTTCAGCTAGATGAGCGTAGGAAGTCAAATAGGTCTTCGTCTATCTTAAGTCTAAACTTCCCTACAGTTACGACGAAACAAGCAAAGTACAATCGCACATGACAGGCGTTACGGTGAGGAAATGTTTTCATCTGGTCGAGAATTTCACTACATTTTAGGGAACCCGAAATTTCATTATTGCATCCAAAAGGGATCTTCTCCTGTCCCCATCCTGAACCAGCTCGATGCATTCCATACCCCTTCTTTCTTGTTTCTGAGGATCCATCTTAGTATTATCTTCCCTATATGCCTGGGTCTCCCAAGTGGTATATTTCCCTCAGGTTCCCCCACAAAAACCCTACATCGGAATCCCCTGTCCCCCATACGCCCTACATGCCACAGCCATCTAATTCTTCTCAATTATTTACTCCAACTATATTGTGTGAGGAGTACAGATCATTAGGTTCCTCAACACCTAAACTTTTCCACTCGCTTGTTATCTCGTTCCACTTAGACCCAAATATTCTCCCCAACACCCTATCAAACACCCTCAGCCTACGTTCCTCTCTCAATGTCAGCGACCATGTTTCACACTCATACGAAGCAACAGGCAAAATTATCGTTCTGTTTATCACAATATTTAAATTTTTGGATAGTAAACCGGAAGACAAAATATTCTGTACCGAATGATGTCAAGTACTCATATTATCTGACTTCAACATGCTCTTAATACCTTCCTGAACAGAATTTTGATTTGTCGAAGTTGTTCATACTTATTTGAATTTTCTACCCTTTCAAAGAACTATTATCAATCTTCATACTGTGACTTCGTCCTGCTTTCTTATGTCTAGATATGACCATATGTTTAGTTATATCAACTTCCAATCTCCTTACTGAAAAAAATAAAACTTATTGGTTTTTCTTTACAGTATGCTTGCTTCGGCGCAATATATTAAATACTCAATACAAGTAGCGATAAAGCATCTCTTCTTCAAACCATTCATAACAGGAAACATGTAGGACAAACGGTTTCCTATCAGAACTCTGCTGTAGGTTGCATTCAGACATATTTATATTAGCCTTACCATGGTGAAACCAAACTCAATGAGAATATTACACAACACCCACCCCCTCCCCCCCCCTAACTGAATCATAAGCTTTCTTGAAGTGTATAAAGGAATGAATGAATGAAACTTCCTTTCTGAAAATCGTGTCGTTTATTAGATAATGTGGAAGAATGTGGCACGGACATATACGGAACACATGATAGCATAATAAGGAATAAGCGCTTTGCATTGTGGTTAAATAGGTGAGAGACTCATACTCAGAAAGTTAGAAGATTATTGCTTTTCCACGTCAAAACAATTACAAACCTGCGCCATAATATTATGAATATACGTACATTACCGCTCTTGTTTGTGCTTATCTTTGCAAATTGTGCTGTTGATCTACAGTAACCATTACATTTACACACGCAATGTACAAACGCACACAGTTTTAACAAAACTTCTTTCATTCAAACCGAATTAACTCCTTAAATAATCTACAGCACAAAAGTTAGTAAAACAATATCCAAATTTCTGCATTCCATCTTATTCATGTGCGTTCCGCTAAGGCCTATGTCAACCAGTGTTTAGCGATACCGAACGCTATTCATAGACACAGTGTATATTTGTTCTGAATGTCTATGAGAGAGGAATTGCATATAGGGAAATGTACTGGAGAGGGAAAAGCTGGGGGAAGATTCAGAGACGGTAAAAACATGAGAAAATGTCATTAGTCACAGTTAAGTCTATTTCATATTCACGAATTTTAAAATTTACAACCGCCGATTATCTTATTACAGCGTCTGTTTATGTGTTGTACCGAAGCTAACTCTCAAATATAATGACAGTGAAATTTTTGCTGATGGAATTGCAAGGGAATAACTTAGATATAAGCCATTTGGTGCAATTCATAGCAGATCACTGCCAGGAGCAATACCATCTACAAAAGGAGGAAGTTCGGTAATAGTCTTTGGCGCAGGAAACAGGATGCAACCTCCTGCGATTTTAGACATTCTGTACAACTGAATCTATTCCCTGTATGCAATCTGTGTGCCAGAACTAGAATTTATATACAATTGACTTAAATAGCACACTACTCTTTGCTTTTCCTAAAATTGAGCATTGGAATAAAGAGTAAAAATGTAAAGGATTTTTGTCTGAATTCGACAAAGCTCAGTGTATATGGTGCCTAGCCTACGGTCTGGACGAAAGGGGTTCGGTTCCAGTAATTTTCCAAGAGACCTTCGTGTTGTCCAGTCCATCCTTTCTGGTTGTCACAACATGCCTCAAATTCAGTGCCTACTGGTGGTTCTTTCTTTGGGGAAATAGTATTGGAAATTTGAAACTTATGTACCTCAAATTTTATACATCCACAAAATATAAATATTGAATCACAACGTATTTGTGTGTTTCATATTGACATTGATATATTTGTTAAATGTAATTTGTTTGACACCCGGCGGTTCTCAGAACAAAATTAAATATTTCTTTGTAGAACAATTTCCTTTACGTTATTATAAAATAGAGTGTTTACTGCGCGGTACGAGTTGACTGTATAGAAGTCAGTGTACACCCACTTCTAATTAGGCCGTTCCCTGTCTCAATGTGTTATTAGCCGTTCTTGGAAAGCGAAGAACTGGGTTTCGGTTCGAGGAAATTCCAACTGGGATATGTGGTGAACAATGTGTGGCTCTGTAATATGTTTTTGCCTCAGTACTTCGGTTCTACCCTGTCAGTACACGCTCTATACTCATCTTCACCTAATGTCGCTCGTAACAGGAGAACCAACGGTCAATGTCTGGAAACATTCAAAATTCAATGCCTTTCGGAAATTAATAACACTGTAACAAATAAACAGTAGCTTGGAACAGCGACGATTATTAATATTCATTAACTGGATATACTTTGGAATAAAGTATATGAAAATTAAACTCTTTATTACTTAAAAACACGCAATACACATATGACGTAATAGCGAGGAACGTTTCGTATTTTACATGCTTGACACTTCACAAATAGTTACACCATTTATTCCACTATTCAATATTCTATTAATAAAACTAAATACTGTGTAAGACAATTTAACAAAGTAATAAATACAAACTTAGTGAATGATCAGCACGTAGCAGAATAAAAAGACACACTGAATTTATGTTCTCAAAACATGGTGTGAAAATTAAGAGATGGGTTTTCTGTAATACCTCGCACTTCCACAGATTGTTGTTTCATTTAGTACTATGAAAATAAGGAAATAAACATATGACGTAACTGTGAGGTACGTTGTGATATTTGTCATTCTGGACACTTCTTAAATAGTTACACCATTTAACCCACAGTGGTCACACAAAGTTGCTTACATCTGCGATCATGCTACCTTCAATGTAGGCTGTAGTTACGATATTTTGTTGCAATTATTATGTATCTGTATGTCCATTAAGACATCTCGTAAATTTCAGGCCATACATCACCCAACATTTTCAAAAAGTTCATGTATTACACAATTGATAATATGGAAACAAAACATGACTTGAATGTCGATCCCAAAACTCCTGGGGTGTTGTGGGATGTAGGATGGGGGTAAACCGCCCATGAAGGTATGCTGCCACAATCCCAAGAATTTAGGATAGTGTGTAAATGGATCTGGGCTAGTAACAGCGATCTAAACAATGTTCTTTTTGGACAAAGTTATAGTATCTTTCCCTGTCAACGAGTCGCGAATTGGAGGAGATGTCCCTTTTGTGTTAAGCGCCAGAATATGTAAAACAAAGTACTTACGTACAAAATTAATTTAAAATCAGGTACAAATATTGCAAGTGCGAATCCCGCAGGAGGCATGGACGTTTGTTCTTACGAGTGTTGGGTGTTGTCAGGTACACATCTGTGCGATGGGTCGATCACAATTTCAGACGAAATCTACAGTCTGTATGTTTGTTTTAGTGTGTCAGTTTGTTACAATCCAGAAATAAAACTATAACCTATATAATAACATAGGTGTGGGAATTTGAGAAGCATAATGACATGGTATAATTCTGTCCTTAACGTTCTGAATAATAACAGCATTCCTAACAATCACTGTGCCTTACTACAGAAGTACCAAACTTTTGTACAAACTTATGTAAACACAGCGATTACCACCACAGTTGTTCTCTACGTGGTTTATTACAAAAACCTCCCACTTATACTCCTCAATATAGAAGGGAAGGTTACATTGGAACAGATCGTGATCACCTACACAGATATTAGAGTAATGATTCTACTTTTTTTACCTTCAATGCTAAATGGGGCTGAATGTCCAATGCCACACAAAAGTCAAAGCCACAACGTGGTCAAAATTTTCCCCTTTAAAACTGACAGTAAGAACTTTACCCCCTGCACAGAACTTCAGTGACAGACAAACGAGAAACTTACCTCAAAACTCTGTAAGCCATCTGTTATACTTTGATATATAGAAGTCTGCCAACATGTCGGACCGGACACAATAACAATTTCCAGGCCAGTACAGTCACATTATGTATTTAGGACACTAAAAATGCAGGATATTAACTTCGTTGCAGTGAATTCACCCAGTGCGACAGACACAAAGAATGGATCTGCCTGTGAATCTCCATATTCACAGTCGGTATCCACACTGTCCTTGTGCAGCCAGTGGAGCACACGACATCTAACACAACTTCTCCTATTTCACTTAAAATATTTATAAATTTGCAAGACAATAAAGCAGTATTGCACCTGTCAGCTGTTCTTGTGAAGATATGTTTGCCGTCGAAGACACAGCCTGTTATGACGTGCCCTATAGAAGGTCCACATGACTGAAACAACCGCACTGTAGAGGACCTGCAAGAAGATGCTGACTGCAATTCGTGTGTCTGTAAGTAAACCATATGTTTCTGTGGAGATACAGCTAAACAAAGGGCTAATTTATCTGTTCATTGAGGTTCTTAGGTCACACAGTTAGGCTCTGACACACTCGGTAGATCACATAGTATTATGTAACTACATCTGTGTTAACACACTAACTTAATTGAGTGTGCAATTGTCGAAACAATGGAACACGAAAACTTGCAAAACGAATTCGGCTTCACCTGACTAAAATCAGCCACTAACGATTTCTGAGGTAAAACGCGTCAGTTGTTTCTTCGATCATACTGAGTGAAATTCATTAGAATCAACTGCCTTATGTCACGTGAAGTTGGGAAATAATGAAAGTTCACAGTCTTCCTGGAAAAAAAAAAATAGGGAAATGGTAATTTGTAGAACAGAAGAAAGGGTGAGTGTTGTGAGTGTTGTGAGTGAGAGTGAAATGTTGGTTATGTTTGTTACATTAGACGGTGAAGATATTGCAATAAATATTTCGGAAGGTATAAAGTATTATAACGTTTGAAAGTTGGAAAAAGAAAGTGAAGGGAGAAATATAAATAACAGGATTACCATATATTTAAGAGAAAATTTCAAATAAAAAAATATGAATATTTTCATATTTTATATACTAAACGCATGAGAGTTTGAAAGACACAGTGCAGATTAACCTGATTTCAAAATCAAAATATTATACAAATATTGCGTCGAAAATTTATTTAAATGCTGTTCACAGTACATCATACAGATTAAACAAGTTTACTGTTGCATGTAACAATATACTTCAACACAACACATAATTACAAACGTGGCGCACCTGGTAAAATGATGTATGGTTAATACTGCTGTGTAAATAGGACAATCAAACTGTGGAACCAACTGCCTGCAGAGGTACCACCGACTTTCTGCTGTAAATCACACATTTTTAGAGAGAGGGTTAGGAAATTAATTATAAATTAGAAGTAAAGGGTTTAAAAGGGTGGTGACGAAACGTCCAAAAGTGCAGAGAACAGAAAAATGGTGAGTGAAATGTAGTGAAGTGAAATGAAGTGAAGTGAAGTGATGATCTTGGGTGAATTGTTTGTATTATCATTGATTTATAATTATGTAGTTCTATGTAGGTTGTGTGCAGTACGTTGTCCCATTAAGAGCTGCTTCTATTTGTTATTTTTTAATTAATCGGCATATGTTTTCTACTATTTTATTTTTATTTGTTTTGCATAGCATTTTTGTCTTATATTTTGTGTTTTCCCTTTTTTGTATTGCTTTGTGTATTGTCTCTCTTTTTGCCCTGTCCCTTTCCTATTTTGTACAAGTCTACCTACCGCTGTCATCGGGTTGAAACTCAACTGCAGTAAAAAGTATCACAACACAGCATAACACTAGACGGCTAAGAACTGGCAAGAAATATTTCGGAAAGGCTTACAACAGTATTGCGGGAACGCGGTGTCACAGTGGTTAAGTTGCTGTGCTAAAAACGGAAGGTCGCTGGTTCGATCCCAGGTGTTTTCAGTGGATTTTTCATTGACAAAAAATCCTTTCGATCGCACTATGGCCCTCAGGTCGACTCAGCCTCTAACAGAAATGAGTACCAGGACTATTTCCTGGGGGTAAAAGCGGCCGTTGAGTAAGATTGAAAACCTACCATTATCCTGTGCCTTTGTCACGTAATCTGGGAACCTTAAAACTTTGGGCCTTTTCAGGCCTGTAATGGGACAGCTTTACCTATTTTACAACCATAAAAATGCGCAGTGCTGAATACGAAAGTAGAAAGTATAACTACAAAAAGTCAAATTTGCATACTTTCAAGAGAATAACTTAGAGAAAATTATAAATGGCTTGTGTTTATATTCTAGATAATAAACATCTGAAAATTTTCAGGCTACAATGAAGATTATTCTAATTTCAAATTCGAAATGTAATAAAAGCTTCGCGTCCAATATATAATGAAACCGTAGACTATGGTGATGTTTACAGCACGTCATACCGCCAACCAATTTCACTTACGCCTATCACACGCCTCGTAATTTCAAACGTCAAGCTCCTGTTAAAATGACGTAATAATCAGCATATGGCTACACCACGAACATAAAAAACGCTAATGCAAAAAGACACATAATGTGCGTATTACGTTACCACTGAGGAACGTTCGAATAATTATTCTTCCGTATAAAAGGATATTAAATATTGCGTATCCTTAGTGTGTCTGTAGACTTAAATATCCGCATGGTAAAACCATGCTAAGCATTAAGTGTTAAATGTAGCCTGTCTAAAGTCTGGCCCTACAAGAATTTCCACATTATCTCATCTCCTATACCAGTTTCAGAAAAACGTTACTGAACATGAGATATGTGTTTAGAACTGCACCACAAAATAATCCATAAAAGTGCCCTTTTTAGAAATAACTGATTTAAATATTATCATAAATTAAGTAGGTTTAATGTGAAAGAACTACTATTCTTATCAGATATTAATGTTTGCAGAATGTTCTCGACACAGCTGTTACAAATACTTGAAAATCTGTGCGGTCTGATATTTATTATTGTTAGTTGTGGTTTACCGTAAGCAGGAGTTTGGATTTATTTCTGTGCCCGTCTTTGTATTGCCGCCGCCTGTCCAACGATCGTCATGGTGTGTACGTGACGGGGTGAAAGTAAGAGTGGGGAGACGACAAGAATGTCTCCTTCGGTTATTTAGTTAGTTTTACGTATTCCAAAGGGTGATGTTAATTTACCAATGTATGAGAGATATCGTTTTTTGTAAGAATGTTTTATGACAGTAAAGTCAGGAATTGTTGTTCCGTTACGTGATCGATTTTGTCCATTTGCTTTAAAGTTCTGTTATGTCTGTATTCTGATCCTGACTTTTATGTTATATTACATAGACACATGTTGATACACTTGACGTTGTTACTCTGTATGTTAACTGTTCCCCACGGCAGTCAATGGTGCGGGGCTGAGCGGCACAAACAGCCGATAGCAAAATAAGAGTGCGAGGCCACAGTTTTCCATATAGTGCCATTCTTTGATCTATGCGACACTGAGGGCTCAATGTCACTACAATTTCCTTCCTAAAACTTCCAATTTATTATAAGCTAAGCAACACATCTTTCGCTGATGAGCACAATGTGCATTCAATGAATGCAGATGTCTACTTGATGTGTGAAATTCCTGCAACAGTGAAAGTATACGGAGCAGAATGTAGCATGTCTGATGCTGACTGATATTTCTTTCTAAACAACTCTTCTTTCAGTTTGCTTAATGTCTATATCATTAACTGAAAACAAATAACAAGGAAAGACAGGATATCAAATTTTGGCAGAAAAGCTGCTTATTTAGAAACAGATGTGGCTTGTGTTTCTGAGTAGGTTTGTTTATCGTTCATATGTTTCTAATTTCATTAAGGCAGTGTAAATGTAAACAACAGCTGTAACACCCGCAGTGCTGCTAAAACTACAGCATCAGATTTGATAGTTTAGAAGCTTTAGACACCATTTCACTGCTCAATGTGTAGGAACGTCTGATACATG